>Ga0233425_10000968_pt1 | contig 68742 bp, 63 predicted proteins | sample Watercolumn_Towu_2_FD_181712 | JGI IMG/M metagenome (GOLD analysis project Ga0233425, IMG submission 181712) | Freshwater microbial communities from Lake Towuti, South Sulawesi, Indonesia - Watercolumn_Towuti2014_140_MG | ecosystem: Environmental > Aquatic > Freshwater > Lake | place...
GCGCCAGCCCCTTCTTGGCTAAATGCTTGGTAATGGCCGCGGTCAGGGTCGTTTTCCCGTGATCGATATGCCCAATGGTGCCTACGTTCACATGCGGCTTCTTACGCTCAAATTTCTTCTTGGCCATCTCTTTTTCTCCGCCTCAGGTTGACCCTTGGGATTGACTGCCTAAAAAATCTGGAGCCCACGACCGGGATCGAACCGGTGAACCTCTTCCTTACCAAGGAAGTGCTCTACCTACTGAGCTACGTGGGCCCTTTTTTGGAGCGGGAAACGGGACTCGAACCCGCAACCCTCAGCTTGGAAGGCTGATGCTCTAGCCATTGAGCTATTCCCGCCGTTCCCGCCGTTTATGTTAATGGTGGAGAGGGGAGGATTCGAACCTCCGAAGGCTGCGCCAACGGGTTTACAGCCCGTCCCCTTTGGCCACTCGGGAACCTCTCCTTTTATGAATCCCTCTGGCTCTCTGGAGCTGGCGATGGGACTCGAACCCGCAACCTGCTGATTACAAATCAGCCGCTCTACCATTGAGCTACGCCAGCCTCGGCACGCCGCAACCGCAACGCGCAACTGCCCAAATTTTAACTTTATAAGTGTATTGGAGCCGGAAACACTTGTCAACTTTTTTTCGAAAAAATCTCTGCGGCTGATTTCCCTCCTTTCGTTTGACAGAACCATGGCTTACTGGCATATTTTTTCCCAAAGGAGACTTTAAATGGATCCCGCCCTCTCCCGTCTGTTGCGCCAGCTCCCGGCAGTGGATGAGCTCTTGCGCCACCCCCGCCTTCAACCCTGGGTGGACCGTTTGCCCCGGCCCTGGGCCGCGGCCGCGCTGCGCCGGGTGCTGGCGGCCCGGCGGCAGACCTGGCGCGCCGCTATCCCCGCAGATTTACCCCCCAAACTGGATGAAGACGGCCTGTTCCAAGACCTCCAGCAGGCCCTGGACGCGGCCGCGCAACCCTCGCTGCGCCGGGTGATCAACGCCACCGGGGTGATCATCCACACCAATCTGGGGCGGTCGCTCTTGGCCGTGGAGGCCCTGGAGCAGATCCTGGAGGCGGCGGCTCACTACTCCACTCTGGAGTACGACCTGGCCCGGGGCGAACGGGGCTCCCGCCAGGACCACCTGGAGGGGCTGCTTCGGGAGCTCACCGGCTGTGAAGCCGCCCTGGTGGTGAACAACAACGCCGGCGCGGTGCTCCTGGCTCTGAACACCCTGGCCCGGGGCCGGGAGGTGATCATCTCCCGGGGCCAGTTGGTGGAAATCGGCGGCTCTTTCCGCCTGCCGGAAATCATGGCCGCCAGCGGCGCCATCATGAAGGAAGTGGGCACCACCAACAAGACCCATTTACGGGATTACGAAAGCGCCATCACTTCCGAGACTGCCGCGCTTCTGAAGGTCCACCCCAGCAACTACCGCATCGTGGGTTTTACCAAAGAGGTGCCTTTGCCGGAAATGAAGGCCCTGGGCCGGCGTTACGGCCTCCCGGTCCTGGAGGACCTGGGCAGCGGCTGCCTGGTGGACTTAAGCCGTTTTGGCCTGGAGAAAGAGCCCACCGTTCAGGAAACCCTGGCTGCCGGGGCCGATCTGGTGCTCTTCAGCGGCGACAAGCTCCTGGGCGGCCCCCAGGCGGGATTTGCCCTGGGTTCCAGGGAACTGGTGGCCGCCTTGCGCCAAAACCCCCTGACCCGGGCCTTGCGTCCGGACAAGCTGACCCTGGCCGGCCTGGAAGCCACCCTCCGCCTTTATCTGGAGGAGCCCCAGGCCGCGGCCGCCATTCCCACCCTGGCGCTGATCACCCGCCCCCTGGCCGAGGTGGAACGTCAGGCCCGGAATCTGGCCCGGGCCGTGAAACGCCGTTGGGGCGCGCATCTCAAGGTGGAAATCCGTCCCAGCGAGGCCCGGGTGGGCGGCGGCGCCTTGCCCGAAGCCAGCCTCCCGAGCCGGGCCCTGGCCCTGGAAATCCCGCCGTTATCCCCCCAGGAATTGGAGGCCCGCCTGCGCCGGGCCCATCCTCCCGTCATCGCCCGCCTGGAACACGGCGCCCTGCTCCTGGACTTGCGCACCGTCCAGGCGGAGGAGCATCCCGAGCTGCTGGCGGCGTTGGGGGAAGTATTGGAACTCCGGGCCTCCCGGGAGGAATGAATGCCTCGGCCCTAAATCCGTCAGAATTTCCAGTGGATTACTGCCAAGAGTGGCAGGGGGCGGAGAAATGCTTCCCCGCCCCCCATCACCTGATTATCTTATTGAAAAGCTCCGGTAGTTTCGCCCGGAAGCCCCCGGAGGAATGCCTTAACATGGAAAAACGCGGGGACCCGGCCCACCGCGTTTTCCTCTTCTCAAATTGATCAGCCACACCCCGGGCACTTTGCAGGAATCTGCAGCCGGTTTAGCGACCCGGCGCTAAACCTTTCCCCTTACCCCCCGCAGCGGCTTGGGACGAAATTCCTTACCTGACTCGGCCTTCTGCAGCGATAATCAGATTGGGGGCCGAGCTTCGGAGCCTGGCGTTCCGGTCACCCTCTCCCTTGACCGCTTTCTGCCGGAGTGACAACCCATGAGCAACTGGCCAGGGATGATCCTGCCGGTTACTTTACTAAATCTTTCAGCTGCTTTCCCGGTTTGAATTTCACTACTTTGGTCGCGGGAATCTTGATGGGTTTGCCGGTCTGGGGATTGCGCCCCTCCCGGGCCTTCCGCTGGGACACCGCAAAAGTGCCGAAACCCGCCAGGGCCAGGCGGCCCTCCTTCTTCAGGGTCTCGGAAACGGTGCGAATTAAAGAGTTTATGGCCTTTTCCGCGTCAACCTTCCTTAGTTGGGCCTCACCCGCCACTTGCGCGATCAATTCTGCTTTAGTCATGCTTTGGTCTCCCATTTCTCCCGGTTAGCGGTTAATTACATCTCCCGTTCCACCCAACCATGACCACATCAGCAAATGGTACCCCTTTGGCCCATCCCCCCTTTCTTTCAATTATATCCCCCTGCGGTAACCTCCACAAAATTCCGCCGCAGTGCCCGCCCTCCGTAGGGTAGCGGTTCCTTGATAGCACAGTTTTCCCGGCCATGCCAATAAAAAATTAACATTTGATTTGTCTTTTACCCAATAAGTCACTGGACAAAAGAGCGGCCGCCCCGGTCGGCCGCGGGATTTACTTGAGATTACCGAACATTACCAGGTCTTCAAGACTATCCGGCCCGAAAAGAAAAAAGTTCAAAGTTATGTCGCCCCAGACCACGTTAGCGGTGGCGCATCCCAACCTTTTGCCGGCGGCGGTTGTGAAAGATGCACCCCTCCCAATCTTGAACCTTGAACTTACACCCTTAAACTTAAGTTACCGCGCCACCTGCCGCGCCAAAATAAAGGCCAGGACCCCAAACCCCAGGTGGGGCAGGATGACGGCCAAAAGCAGGGGCCAGCGTCCGGCCTCGCCGAAGGACGTGCAAAGGCCGAACAGGAGCCAGTACCCGAACATCAGCCCCAATCCCAGGGTGACCATGGCCGGCAGGTTGATTCTTTCCCCCCTCAGCGTCAGGGCCATGCCCAGGACCACCAAAATCAAGGGTGTAACGGACAGGGAAACGCGGCGGTAGATATCCAGGCGATAAGGGGTTGATTTGTAGCCGTCCCGCTCCAGGCGCTGAACAAAGCGATGGAGTTCGGGCAGGTCCATCTCCGTGACCTTTTTCTCCAGCCCCGCGAAGTCCTCCGGCCGCTCCGTGAGGACGATATCCCGCTCCTGGAACTGTTCCCCGAATTCTTCGCCCCCGGCCCCGAAGGTCTGCACAAAACCCTGGTAAAACCGCCAGTGGTCTCCCTGCCATTGGGCCCGGGCCGCGGCCGTGATCTGGACCAGGTTGAATTGCCGGTCAAAGAGATAGATCTTGACCCCTTCCAGGGTTTGGGTATCTTTTCGGAATAACAGGATATTGTAGATGACCTGGTCGCCCTTGTACCAGAAATGCTGCATGCTCAGGAGGCTGGGGGGCGGTTTTTTCTGCACCTTGGTCTCCCAAAAGAGGTTGAGCCGCCCCTGGCTCCAGGGCACCAGATAGAGCTTCAAGGTGAGGAGCAGCACCCCCGCAATCAGGGCGATCACCACCGCGGGCCGGGCCAGGCGCAGGATATCCAGGCCCGCGGCCCGGATGGCCATGGTTTCGTGGTTCCGGCTCATCAATCCGAAGGTCAGCATCACCCCCAGGAGCACCGTCGGGGGCAATACTTCCATCAGGGCCAGGGGCACCTTGAGGAGGAAATACTCCAAAAGATCGCCCACCCCTAATTGGGCCCGCACCAGACGGTCGATCTTTTCAAAGAAATCCACCACCAGAAAGATGGAGATAAAGGTGGCCAGCAAAAGGCCGCAGAGCTTGAGGAACTCCCGGGACACATAGGCTTCCAGGATGCGGGGCCGGCTGGGAAGGGCGGCGGTGGTCATTAGTTGTCATATATCAGAAAATGAGGTGGGGGACTTCAGTTTTTAGTTTTTTGTTTTTAGTTTTTAGTGAAAGACTGAAGACCGAAGGTCGAAAACCGAAGACCGACGACCTAAGACCGAAGAGTCGAGAGCATAGAGTAAGGATCAACAACCGAAAACCAAGAACTAAAAACTAAAAACCAAAAACAAAAAACTATGCGACTAGGTTTCCACCTCTCCATCGCCGGCTCCCTGCTCCGGGCCGTGCGGCAGGCCCAAACCCTGGGCTGCCAGGCGTTGCAGATCTTTGTGCAGAACCCCCGGGCCTGGAAGTGGCGGGACATTCCCCCGGCAGAGATAGACGCGTTCAGGGCCGCGCGGCGGCAGGCGGGCCTCGGCCCCCTGGTGGTGCACCTCACCTATCTGCCCAACCTGGCTTCGGCGGATGCGGCTTTATACCAGAAGTCCAAAGAGCGTCTGCTTGCGGAATTAACCTTGGCCCGGGATTTGGCGGCCGATTACCTCGTCTGCCACCCTGGCCATGCGCCCTTGGAGATGGAGAGCTTCCGGCGGGCGGCCGGGGCCCTGGCCGCGGCCGTGGCGCAGGTCCCACCGCCGCCCCTGGTGCTCCTGGAGAACACCGCGGGCCAGGGGCAGGAGTTGGGGTATACCCAGGAGCAACTGGGGCTGATCATGGGCCTGGCCGGAGTGCCCTTAGGGATTTGCCTGGACACCTCCCACGCCTTCGCCGCGGGCTATGACCTGGGCCACCCCGCAGGCGTGGCCCGGCTCCTCGCGGCAACCGCCCAAGGCCCGGGCCTGGACGCCATCAAAATCATCCACCTCAACGACTCCCAGGCCCCCTTAGGCTCCCGCCGGGACCGCCACGCCCACCTGGGCCAGGGGACCATCGGCCTGGAAGGCTTCCGCCACCTCTTCGCCCACCCCTGGCTGAAGCCCGAAGCCGCCATCATGGAGACGCCGAAACGCCACCAGGGGGATGAATGGCGGAATTTGTTGGCGGCCAGGAGTCTGATAGCAACCAAAATGCTGGTGGGAAAATAAGCTGTCAGCTTTCAGCTATCAGCTTGATTGGATGATTTGCCAGATATTGGCACCATATAGAGTACTTATAAAATGTATTTGAACAATGGATAAATATCAAATAGCTGCTCTTCTTTCTTCTTGATTCAAGTCTTCGAGTTAAATAATCCAATAACCTCATAGAGGGTGTATTTTCCGCTTTTACCCGGAAGGGTGAGGCGGGCGCATCGGCCAACCCGAACATGATTCTTTACTAAAACGTAAGTGTCTTCTGAGATCAGAAACTGTGTGCCAGCCTTTTTGTTTGCTGCCTCAATGCGGCTGGCAAGATTGACGGCATCACCGATGACTGTCGTCTTCTTGTTACCTAAAGCCCCCAGCGTACCCGCTACGACCTGTCCATAATGCAGACCGATTCGAACCTGGAAACTCCTTTGATACAATTCTTGCAGGTATGGCCCCAGCCTCTGGACAGCCTCTATCAGTTCTAATCCAGCCTCAATTGCGTGTAAGGCTCCTTTGGTTGGGTTATCGGCCTCAAAGAGAGCCATAAACCCATCCCCCATATAGGTATCAATGTGCCCACCATGACGGCCAATTACCCCTCCCACTTGGTGGAAATAGCGATTCAGGACGTGGATCACATCATAGGGAAGCAAGGCCTCAGCGAATGAGGTAAATCCGATGATATCGGCAAAAAGGATGAGGATATGTTTCTCGATTCCAGCTGATCCCGGTTCTACCCCTTTGACAAAGAGGCTGCTCAACTCTATATCTTCATCATCCAGCACCAGTCTCCGGAGTTTTACGCTTCCATTAACGCTAGCCTGGCAAGCGAGTCGGACCTCGGGGGCAAATTGCAACAGTTCAGCGATGGCCCGTTCTTTGGGGTTGCGAGGGGCACAATGCTCAAGGCCGTCCAATATGACGACCCTGCAAGTCGAGCAACGCCCATTTCCGCCGCAGACATGGGTTAGCGCAATGCCGGCTCGCACGGCGGCCTGGAGAATGGTTTCACCCTCCGAAAGTTCGATTTCTTTTCCATCAGGAAGACACCAAATTTGGGGCATATCAAAGCCGAATTGTCTATTGACATCGATGATAGCATAAATTTCAATGCATATGTCAAACAGTCACCCGGAAGTACTTATTTTTTCATCGAATATGGCATAACTGCCCCTCAGAACCAAGATACTTTAACGCTGTCGAGTTTAAGTGACCCAGACCGCACGGCACGGCAGTGGTGAGCCCGGGCACGGCAGGGGACCCTGCTGCGAGATAACTTGCCAAACATCGCTATTATCATCTTCCTGCGGAAAATGCAGGTATGACAAAGCTAACCGGCCCTGGCTCCTCTCAAAAACATCTCCCGAAAATCACTCACCTGCACCCTCGCACCGGCCAATGCCTCCTTCACCATGGGGCCGAGAAGCCCAGCCAGTTCCTCCTGCCGCCGGTATTGGGGCGCCCATTTTGTTAATTCCTGGTCCCCGTAAAGACCAGGATGGAGGTAGATTTCCGTAATCCCCGGCTGCAGATGCGGCACCAGCCCCAGCAGGTAATTCTCGGTCATACGCCCGTCGTTTAATAATCCGAAGAGGTGGTCATTATAGAGCAGGCCCGCGGTCCTTGTTAGCCGCCGCGCCCGGCGGCAGAGCCAGGCAAAGATCAGGCCCTGGGCGATCTTGGGGATCAAGCCGTGGGCGTCCAGGGAGATGGCGGTGCGCCAATCCTCCCGGGGTAGGCGGATGGCGGGGATGCCGTATTCTTGGGCCAGGTCCGCCACCAGCGGGAAGATGCTGGGGTGCAGGTGCAGGTTGACGTGGCTGTTGAGAAACCAGATTTTCAGTCCCCAGGCCAGGGCCGCCTCGATCTGGGCCGCGAGTTCCCGCCGGATCTCCGGGAGCAGTTCCGGCCGCCGGTAATAGCGCCAGCCCGCCTGCACCGGGTTATGTAAAAAGTTGCCCTGGGAGTCCACCAGATGGGGAATGGCTTCAGGAGGCAGCGCCGACCGGCCCTGGATCAGGGTGAGATGCACCCCCAGGCACAAGTCCGGCAAGTCCCGGGCCAGGGCCACGGCTTGCGCCGCGGCCGGGCCGGTGACCATCAGGGATGCGCAGCGCAGCAGCCCGTGACGGTGCGCCAGGGCCACCGCGGCGTTCAAGGCCGGAGACATCCCGAAATCATCCGCGGTGAAGATGACGGTCTTTGCCGAACCCGGAGTCGGTGGAGGGGAATTTGGGATTAGACGCCACCCCCTCCCTAACCCTCCCCCCTCAAAGGGGGAGGGGACTTGGGCGATGCCGTTGCTTTGGACATTTAATACCGTTTTCCGTTTTCCGTTTTTCGTTTTTCGTTTTTCGTTAAAAAGACCTAATCATTTCGGTGAGTTTCAAGCGGTATTTGATGCATTTGAAAGTGAAAATGATATAAGAAGACCTTTGCGAGGTGCCCATAAGACTCTTTGATCATCCCGAAGGCTGCGGAGAATCCCAAACTTTATGGAAAAAACTAGATTTTTCCCAGCCAGCTTTCAGAAAGCCATTGTGAATAGTTTTAAACCGGGGCGGGCACGGAGGCCCGCCCTACCGATAACCATCCAATACTCTAGATTTGAAAACAAAAGAATCTAAGGTTTATCAAGGAAAGAGTATAATACCTTGCGCAGGCTGGAAGCCTGCGCCACAAGGTTCCTTGCTTAATTTATTGCCTGATTGATGGCCACTGACCGCTGACCCCTAACCTCAATGCTTTCACTTAAGCACTCTAAGGAGTTGGTGGGCAATGCCCACCCTACATTTTGTCATTCCGAACGGAGCGAAGAACAGCATTGCCCCTAACCCCTGCCCCCTGCCCCCTGCCCCCTGCCCACTGGCCACTGGCTACTGGCTACTGGCTACTGGTTACTGGCTACTGGTCACTAACTCACCCCCGGACCCAATGGCGTCCTTCCAGGATGGCCGCCAGGGAGAGGACGTTGTAGGGGTGCAGCAGGGTGCCCAGGCCCTTGAGCCATTTGCCCTGCTGCCAGGCCTTCAAAGTGTCCCCCAGGGATACGGCCACGTATTGGAAGACGCTGGGGTCCCGGTAGCAGTCGATGGCGCAGGCGGTGCAGTTGTCCCGGACCAGGGCCAGCCGGTGAATCTCCTCCAGGGGACCCATGGTCTCCCCCACGAAGTGGCAGCGGGACACCCGGAGGTGCCAATCCACGAAGAAATATTTATAGCCCGCCAGGCACGGGAAGCGGGTCGATTGGCCCCGGAGCTGGCGCTGTAGTTCGGTCAGGCCCAGCCTGGGGTTGAGGATGCTTAAGGGGGAGGTTCTTTTTAACTTCTTGATTTCGCTGAACCACTGGTCCAATTCCCGGGGGGTGAAATCCACGGAATAATGGTCGGCGAATCCCAGATAGGAGGAATTCAGCCGGTTCAAGGGGTAGGAAAAGGTGACCCGGCGGAAGCCCAGGTCTTCTAAGAAATCCATCATCTTCGGGAGGTCCCCCACCATCCGGCTCAAGGTCACCGACGCCACCGGGGCCAGGCCGGCTTGCCGGAGCAAAGGAATCATCTCCCGGATGTGGGCAGTGAGCCCCGGCAGGCCCCGGTGCTCGTCGTGCTCCCGGGGGGAGGCCGCATCCATGGAAATGATTAAGGTATGCAGTTCCAGGGCCTTGATCTTATGGATCAGGCCGGGGCTGAGCAGGGCGCCGTTGGTGCAGAGGATCATGTTCAGGCCCAGTTGCCGGCCCAATCTCAAGGCCGGCAACAGTTCCGGGTACAGCAGGGGTTCGCCGCCGGTGATGGACAGATACCGGACGCCGGCGTGCTTCAGGGCCGTAAGCCCTTTAAATAACCGCTCCGGGTCGGCCCAGACCCGGTCTCTGGCGGTTACCTGGGGGAAGCTGCAGAAACGGCAGCGGGCATTGCAGGCATTGGTGACGGCGATCTGGCAGAATCCCGGTCCGCCTTGCAAGGCCAGGTGCAGCAGTTCTTTGAAGGTCATGGACAACTGCGGCAGGTCCCCTTTGCGGCCTCAGACGTTTGTCGCCGCTTAAACATAAAGCTTAAGAATTCCCGTCCTTCCTTGAGCAGCCGCCGCCGTTCCTGAGGGTCTTTCAGCATTACTTTCGCGGCCCGGGCCATGTACCGGGGCCGGAAATAGAAACGGCGGTAAAATTTGGGGACGGCCTCAAAGATCTCGGCTGCGGCGAGTCCCGGGTAATCCACCACGCACTGCTGATAACCGGTGCTCCCGTTGACCAGGGAATCGGCCTGCATATAGCCCCGCTCCCGGCAGTAGTCGTAAAACTCGGTGCCCGGGTAGGGGGTGGCCAGGGAGACCTGGATGGTGTCCGGGTCCAGTTCGCAGGCAAAGCGGATGGAGGCCTCGATACTTTTCTTGGTCTCCCCGGGGAGGCCCACCATGAAGGTGCCGTGCACCTGGATGCCCAGTTCCCGGCACCATTTGACCAGACGCCTTCCTAAGTCCAGGGTCGCGCCTTTGCGGATATTTTGTAAGACCTGGGGGTCGCCGGTCTCAAAACCCACCACCAGCAGGCGCAGCCCCCCCTCTTTCATGGCCTTCAGGGTCTCGTAGGAGGTGTTGACCCGGGCGGTGGCGGACCAGGTGAATTTGAGCTGCCGAAATTCCTGGCTCAGAGCCCGGGCCCTTTCCCCCGCGGCGGTGAAGGTGTCGTCGTCGAAGAAGATCTCCGCTGCCTGGGGAAAGAGCTCCAGGCTGCGGCGCACTTCCGCCACCACACTGCCCACGCTGCGCACCCGGAAACGCCGGCCGGTGAAGGTTTGGGGCCACAAGCAATAGACGCAGTGCCCCGGACAGCCCCGGCCCGTATAAAAAGAGACATAAGGATAACGGAGGTAGGGAATATTGTAATGCTCCATGACCAGGTCCCGGCGGTAGATCTCGGTGACCATGGGCAGGGCGTCCAGGTCCTCGATCCAGGGCCGGTCCGGGTTATGTTTGATCTGGCCGTTTTTCCGGTAGCTGATCCCCTCAATCTCCGCCCAGGGCTTGCCCTGGGCCACTTCCAGGATGGAATAATCAAACTCCCGGCGGGCCACAAAATCCACCCGGGGCCCTGCGGCCAGGGATTCCCCGGGCAGGACGCTCACCTGGGGACCCACCAGGCCCGCCAGCAGCTTGGGGTTTTCATCTTTAAGGCGGCTGATGGTGGCCAGATCGTGTTGAAACGAAGGGCTGGTGGTGAACAGCACCGCCAGGTCGAAGTCCCGGGCCATGGCCGCCACCCGGGAGACGGTCAAGTTCTCCGGGGGCGCGTCCACCACCCGGCTTTCGGGAATAAGCCCCGCAGGGTAGCAGAGCCAGGTGGGGTACCAGAAAGAAGTCACCTCCCGGGTGGCCTGGTAGCGGGAACCCGCGCCGCCGTCAAAATCCTGGAAGGAAGGGGGGTTAAGCAACAGGGTGCGTTTCATCAATTTCCTCTTATTGCAATTTCAAAAGATCGGCGTATATCGGCGTTCATCTGCGGTTAATATTTTACCGCCGCTGCGCGCCGATGAACGCCGCATTTCTCCTAATTTTATAATTGGATATTATCCAAGACGCCGGTTTTTGTCCAGGGAAATGCCGGGGCGGGAGATGGAGGAAGCCGGGAAAAACCGGTGGGGCGGCCGGATCCGGCCGCCCCACCTTAACCCAAGATAGCTATCTGTTTGCGCCTTGCTTTGCGACTTTGCGTCTTTGCGTGAGACATCTTTTTAAAACGGCGGCGCCGTCGTTCCCATTTTGTTCCGGATGGTAAGGGTCCCCCCGTTTAAATCCGCCACCCACCAGTAAGAGCCGGAGCCGGTGGCATTGGCGGCCACCGCGGCGCCCTGCAGGTTGGCGCCGTTGAAAATCTGGGCCTTCAGGTTTTGCCCGGGACCTTTATAGCTGCCCCATTCATAGTAGGTATCCTGGAAGTTGTCCAACCGCGTCCAGATCCGGTAAGTGCCGGATTGCACTCGGCTGATGACCAGATTCTGGCTCCCTGAGGATCTATTCCAGTCGTCGTTGGTGAGGGCCGCATAGGGAGTCGCCACCAGACTGCCGGGAGTGGAGGGTTCGACAATGACTCCGCCGTTCAGTTCCAGGCGGGGGGCAAAACGGAGCCCGGAGGTCTTGGCCCAGGGAACGGGCCACCAGTCATACTGGAAAGTGTAAACGGCATCCTGATAGCCCGGATGGAAGTTGCGATGGCTGAAAAGGATGGTCCACTGGCCGGCAGCCCGCAGTTTGTTCAGATGCGTCGGCCGGGCCAGATCCGTAATTCTGTCGGCCACCGCCACCTGGCCGCTCAGGTCAATGCTGCCGAATCCGCTTCTGGTAAATTTCAAGGAATAGGCGGTGCCGCCGGTGAGGCCGGTGAGGGTAAAGAAGCCGCCGGCATTGGTGGTGGCCGTGACCCCGTCGGGCGTGGCCTCCACCTTTACTCCCGACAGAGGCGACCCGTTTTGGCCGTTAAACACCACCCCGGAAAAACCGGTGGCCCTCTGGCCCAAAGCCTTCATTAAATCCACCCGCTTTTCGGCGGCATAGAAGCCGTTGCCGCCGCTGGCGCTGCCTATGGCCGCCCCGGAGGAGGTCAGGCGGTTCCTAACCTGCGTCGCGGTATAGGTGGGATATCTCGCCCACACCCGGGCAGCGCAGCCCGCAGCCACCGCGGTGGCCCCGGAAGTGCCGCTCTGAATCGCGTACCCCCCCTGGCTCACCGGGATGGTGGAATACATTTTCCACCCCGGCGCCACCAGGTCCACGAAATTAAAGTTGTAGGCCACCCCGCTCAAGGTGCCCACATCGTAATTGCTGAAGAAGACCCGGCAATCGTTCCATTCGCTGGCGGTCACGGTTAAGGCGTTGGCCAACCCTGCCGGCAGCGGCGTCAAGTTGGGAGGCGGAAAAAACTGGATATCGTCGTAGGCATAGTAATTGTCATCATTCCCCGCGGCCACGCAGACGATCTTGTCTGCGGCCGCGGTGTCGTTGATCACTTCTTGGAGATCGACATACGCGGTGCTGCCCGGGATATCATAACCCACCAGACTGAGGTTAATGATCTTGGCCTCGCTGTCCCGGGCGTAGATAATCCCCTGCATCACCTGGAACCAGGTGCCCGCGCCGTTGGGGTCAAGGACCCGCACCGCCAGAATCTTGCTGGTGGGGGAAACGCCGGTAATTCCGGTCCCCCCGGGGGGGCTGGCGGCAATGAGTCCCGCCATATGGGTGCCATGGCCCCCCTCATCCATGGGGTCGTCGTCGTCATCGACGAAATCCCAGCCCAACACTACGTTGGCCGCCAGGTCGGGATGGTTGTAATCCACCCCGGTGTCCAGCACCGCCACCATGGGGGAGTCAGCCGGAGCCGCGCCGGCGTTGTGGAATTTGATTTTATCCAGATGCCACTGGTTGTTGGACGATATCGCGGCCGGGGCCGCCACGCTCTGCTGGGAAGGAACTCCGGGAGCATGGAGGTCTTCCTTGGCAGCCCCGATGCCGGCCGGAATCTCGGGAGGCTTGGGGATGCTCAGCTTAAAATTGGGATAGGCCCTTTTTACCTGGGAGAAGCGTTCCAGGGTGCGGGCGGTTTCATCAACCTGGGCCTTTTGGGCGGAAAAATCCGCCGGAGGAGGCACTTCCAGTAGATATAGATCATATTCCGGGATCACCTTCTTGATCCGTCCCTGCATCTGGGCCGCCATTCCTTCTATATCCTTCCGGCTGGTCCCGGGATGGGCCCTGACCACGACTTCCCCGGATTTAAACTCTCCGGGTTGGGCGATGTCATACGTTTTCCCGCGGATTTCCATCATCCTGGCCTGGGATGAGGCCGCGGCCAGCAGAATGATGAAGAAAAGCGCCAGCAGACCCGTTATGCGAACAACCCTGCGTCTCCTGAGATTGAGCATCGTTCTTTCTCCTTACGGCCGAGGGGCCGCAGTCCCCTTCTCCCCGCTTTTAAAAGCAGTTCCGAAAAGTTCAAAGTTCAAGGTTCAAGGTTAACATGCCGGAACAATACGAAATTTCGTAATTTATGGGTGACTCGACCACTCATTTACCCACCTACTTGAAAAGTTGCCAGTAATTTGAGGCCTTGGTGGAAAACCCCCTCTCCCCCCGCCGGCATCCTTCTCTCTGTGCCGCCAAGTGGCGGGAGGAGAGGGCTGGGAGGATAAAACTTTTCATATTTTACTGGTGGGCCAAATGGCCCGTGAAAAACTGCTTCGAACTTGAACCTTGAACTTTGAACTCTACAGGACAAATGGTTATTATTGATTATTAAGAGCCTCATTCCGGAAAAACGTTAACCATGACTGAAAAAAGAGAGAAGTGATGGCCCAAGAGACCTCGGAAGTCACCCTCAACCTGGAAGGCATGCATTGCGCTTCCTGCGTGGCCCGGGTGGAAAAGGCCCTGGCCGGGGTGCCGGGTGTGGACCAGGCCCTGGTCAACCTGGCCACCCGCCAGGCCAGGGTCAGGTATGACGCCGGACAGGCTGATATTAAAAATTTGCAGAACGCGGTCCAGGACGCCGGGTACACGGTCACCGGCTGGGCCCCGGAAGCCCCCCCTCCCCCTCCTCCGGAGGTCGAGGCCCAAAGCCTCAAACGCCGTTTTCTCCTGGCCCTGATCTTGAGCCTGCCCGTCTTCCTGGGGGGCATGTTCCCGCCCCTGCCGGCCTGGTTGGGTCTTAGTCCTGAATTTCTGGCTTATCTGCTCCTGATCTGCACCACCCCGGTCTTGTTCTATTCCGGCGCGCCCTTTTTCCGGGGCGCGCTAAGCGCCGCCCGCCACGGCGCTGCCAACATGGACACCTTGGTGGCCTTGGGCACCAGCGCCGCGTACTTTTACTCCGCCTGGGTGACGATCTGGCCCCGCAGCGTGGGCCATATAGTCAATACTCACGACCTCTATTTCGACACCACGGCCATGATCATCACCTTCATCATGTTGGGCCGCTGGCTGGAGGCCCGCACCCGGGGCCGGGCCTCCCAGGCCATCCGCCGCCTCTTTGCCCTGGCCCCGCCCAGCGCCCGCATCCGCCGGGACGGCCTGGAACTGGAGGTCCCCCTGGAGCAGGTGCTGGTGGGCGACCTGGTGGTGGTGCGCCCCGGAGAGAAGATTCCCGTGGACGGGGTGGTGGTGGAAGGCGCGTCCAGCGTGGACGAATCCATGCTCACCGGGGAGAGCGTGCCGGTGGCCAAGGAGCCGGGGAGGGAAGTCTGGGGGGCCACCCTCAATCAGCGGGGGTTTTTGGTCTTCAAGGCCAGCCGGGTGGGCCGGGACATGGTGCTCTCCCAAATCATCCGCCTGGTGGAGGAGGCCCAATCCGGCAAGGCGCCCATCGAGCGCCTGGTGGACCGGGTGGCCGGCATCTTCGTGCCCGTGGTTATGGGCCTGGCCGTCCTCACCTTCCTGGGCTGGCTGCTTTGGGGCCCGGCCCCGGCCCTCACCCCGGCCCTGGTCAACATGGTGGCGGTCCTCATCATCGCCTGCCCCTGCGCCATGGGCCTGGCCACCCCCACCGCGGTGATGGTGGGTTCGGGCCGGGGTGCGGAGATGGGCATTTTGCTCCGCGGCGGCGAACCCCTGGAACGGGCCTACCGCCTCACCGCGGTAGTCTTTGACAAGACCGGCACTCTGACTGCGGGCCGCCCCCAGGTCACCGATATTCTCGCCTGGGAAGGCTGGCCCGAGGAGCAGGTCCTGGCCTGGGCCGCGGCCGTGGAGGAAAAATCGGAGCATCCCCTCGCCGAGGCCGTGACCCACGCCGCGGCCCACTTGCAGTTGGCGCTGCCGCCGGTGGCGGAGTTTCAGGCCGTACCCGGCCTGGGAGTCAAGGCCAGGATCGCCGGAGAGGAAGCGCTCCTGGGCAATCCAACCTTCCTGAACCGGGAAAAGGTCCCGGTCCGGGACCTCATGCCCCACCAGGAGCGCCTGGCGCAAGCCGGCAAAACCACCATCTTCCTGGCCGTTGGCGGCAAACCCGTGGGCCTGCTGGCCGCCGCGGACACTTTGAAACCCGGGGCCGCAGAAGCGGTGGCCGCCATCAAGGACATGGACCTGAAGGTGGTTCTCCTGAGCGGCGACAACCGCCTGGCCGTGGAGGCCGTGGCCCGGAGCGTGGGCATCGTCGACGTGCTGGCCGAGGTCCTCCCCGGCGACAAGGCCCGGAAGATCGCCGAACTCCAGAAGACCGGAGAAGTGGTGGCCATGGTGGGGGACGGCATCAACGACGCGCCGGCCCTGGCCCAGGCCGACGTAGGCATCGCCCTGGGCACCGGCGCGGACGTGGCCGCGGAAGCCGCGGACCTGACCCTCATCCGGGACGACCTGCATCTCATTCCCCAGGCCATCCAGCTTTCCCGGAAGATGATGCGCATCATCCGCCAAAACCTATTTTGGGCCTTCTGCTACAACGTCATAGCCATCCCCGCGGCCTCGCTGGGGCTGCTGAACCCCGCCATCGCCGCGGCGGCCATGGCCCTGAGTTCGGTGTCCGTGGTGAGCAACAGCCTGCGGCTGCGGCTGTTTGGGAGGAAATAGTAGGGGTTTAAGGAAGAATATTGCATAACCTTCCAGAAACCATTATGATTCATCAGAGGACAATGCCATGGATAAAATTGAGAAAATCGGTCGTGAAATCCAGGCACTCTCACCTTCAGAACTGACAGAGTTTCGCAAATGGTTCCGCGACCATGACGCCGAAGCCTGGGACCGTCAAATTGAAGAAGACCTCAAGGCCGGGAAATTAGATGCTTTGGCTGATCAAGCCCACCAAGAATTCATCTCATGCAAGGCCAGGGGAATGTGAAACACTTTGCTTTTACTGGTTTTCCTGGTGGAGCGGGCCTCCGCGCCCGCTCCAATTAAAAAAACGAAAGCAAACCATGGGCGGGCACGGAGGCCCGCCCCACCATATTAAATTCCGCTAAACCTCTAAACCTCGCTTGTCGCCACTTTCTGGAAAAAAAACTTGCCTGACGGCAAAACTCCACTTATTTTTGGAAAAAAGGTCCTTCATGGCCCGGTTACCCAATAATTGCCTGGAGAGAAACCATGAAAAAAATCTTGGCTCTGCTGACCCTGGCAATCCTCGCCGCGCTCTGCCTTTCCGCCGCGGCCCAAAAGTACCCGCCCCCCACCACTTCCGGCGGTTCGGGGGAGGCCCTGCTGAACCTGGACAACACCGTGGCCCTGCACGGCTACGACCCCGTGGCCTATTTCAACGAGCGGCAACCCGTCAAGGGCAACAAGTATATTAACGAAAGGGTGGGCGGCGCCACTTACTATTTCCATTCCCGGGCCTCCCGCTACGAGTTTTTGGGCAACGCCCCCAAATACCAGCCCCAATTCGGGGGCTACTGCACCCTGGCCATGGCCATGGGCCGCCTGGACGACATCGATCCCCACGCCTTTGTCATCTACAACAATAAGCTCTATCTCTTCCGGGACCCCCAGGCCCAGGCGCAGTTCTGGACCAATCCGGGACGGATCGTGCAGGAGGCCACCGCCCAATATTTTGAATTGGCCCGGCAGAAACGCGATCGGTGGTAACAAAAACTTGCAGTTTGACTCTGAAAACAAAGAGAGTGAAGGCAGGTTTTCAGTGAACGGAGGACCGCGGTTGTGACTAAAAATATTTTGGTCGCTTTGGGGCTGGTGGTGGTTGTTATCCTTGGGGGTTTCTACTTTTTCTTTTCCGGCAGCCCGCCGCTTAAAGGCCCGGAGAAGCTGGCGGCGCCCGAAGTAAAACCCCCGGCCGTTTCCGAGCCTCTGGAAAAAGTTGCGGAAATGCCTGCTCCGGCGCCGGCGTCCACCCCCGCGGCGCCGCCCACCCCGGCTCCCCAGGATTCGGCGCCGCCTCTACCGGCCCCGCCGCGCCCTCCCGGGGAAAAGCCGGTGGCCAAGCCGGAGCCTGCGCCTGCCCCCCAGGAAACGGCGTTGCCGCCCTTGGAACCGCAGGAAGGTTTCGGTCTGTTGGCGGGAAGCTACCGGAAATACGAGGATGCTTCCAACATGCTGGAAAAACTAAAAAAAGAGGGTCAGCCTGGAATTATCCGCAAGGAAAAAGGAAAATACCAGGTGTGGGTGGGCCCGTTCTCCTCCACCAAAGAGGCCGACGCGGCGGCCAAGGCGCTTAAAGGAAAAGTCAAAATTTCCTCAAAAGTCTACAAGATGGTGACGCCCGTTCCCAAATAACGGGTTTTGGGTTCTGGGTTCTGGGTTCGCCGTTGGCGGCTAAATAAAGTTTGATAATTTCAGGTGCTCCCCCCAGATCACTGATTACTGATCACTGATTACTGATCACTGATCACTGATCACTGATCACTGATCACTTATTACTGATCACTTATTACTGATCACTTATTACTGATTACTGACCCCTGGCTCCAGTGACCCCGCCCCCCTCCCCCCTGACCCCTGACCCCTACCCTACCCCTCCCCTTCCACCAACAGCTTATAGAGATTCAGGTACGCGGACGCGGACCTTTCCCAGGAGAAGTCCTGGGACATGGCGTTTTGCATGAGTTTGCGCCATTGTTTCTGGCTCTTGAAGGCTTTGAGCGCGGCATTGATGGACCCGGCAAAGGCCTCCGGGGTGTAGTCGGTGAACCGGAAACCGGTGCCCGTGCCCCCGGCCGCATCCCACTGGTCTACGGTGTCCGCCAGGCCGCCGGTGGCCCGGACGATGGGGATGGTGCCGTACTTCAGGGAATACATCTGGTTGAGGCCGCAGGGCTCGAACCTGGAGGGCATCAGGAACATGTCCGCGCCCGCTTCCATAAGATGGGCCAGAGCGTTGTCGAACGCGATTTTAACGCCCAATTTTCCGGGGTATTTGGGGGCCTCCTGGGCCAGCAAACGGTGGTATTTCTCCTCGCCGGTGCCCAGAATGACCAGCATCACCTCCTGTTTGAGGAGTTCCGGCAGCACCGCGGCCACCAGGTCGAAGCCCTTCTGGTCCGCCAGGCGGGAGATCATGGCCAGGATGGGGGCCTTGGACAGTTTGGGGTCCAGATTGAAGGCCTCCATCAGCGCGGCCTTGTTCTTGGCCTTGCCCGCAAGCTTGTCCTTGCTGAAGGTGGCGGGAATGAGGCGGTCGTTCTCCGGGCTCCAATCCTGGTAATCCACGCCGTTTAAAATGCCGTGCAAGGCCGCGGACCGGTGCTGGAGCAGGCCCTCCAGGCCGTAGCCGAACTCCGGGGTCTGGATCTCCTTGCTGTAGCCGACGCTGACGGTGGTAATGGCGTCCGCGAAGTTGATCCCGCCCTTGAGCAGATTGATTTGGTCGTAGTATTCCAGGCCGTCGATGCCGAACAGGGACCAGTCCAATCCCAGGAGGGGGAACTTCTCTTTATAAAAAAGCCCCTGGTAGGCCAGGTTGTGGATGGTGAGCACGGTCTTGGCCCGATTGATGATTTCCGCGCCCTGCCAGCGATGATGCAGATAGACCGGCACCAGGCAGGACTGCCAGTCGTGGCAGTGGATCACGTCCGGCTGGAAACCCAGGTTCTGGCACACCGGCAGGACCGTGGAGCAAAAAAAGGAAAAACGCTCCAGGTTGTCGAAGTAATCGCCTTTGGGGGTGCCGTAGAGCTGGGAGCGCTCAAAGAACTCATCCCGCTCTACGAAATAGAAGGGATAATCCCCGGCTGCGGGGGTCTTCACGTCAAAAGCCAGGGAGGTTCCTCCAAGCTGCCCCTCCAGGTTTTCCGCCACCGTGGCCATGACGATTTTCCCCTGCTTAACCATGCCGTAATAAGGCATGAGCACCCGGACGTCCGCGCCCAGGCTGTTCAGGGCCTTAGGCAGGGCCCCCACCACGTCGGCCAATCCCCCGGTCTTGGCAAAAGGCACCGCTTCCGAGGCCACAAAGAGAACCCGTAACTTTTGCGCCATAGCCCCCTCCTTTAGATGCAGGGATTAGGGGTTAGGGATTAGGGATTAGATGGTCAGTCGACTTGCATGATGCTCAACTAACCCCTAACCCCTAATCCCTAATCCCTCTCAATACTTATACACCAGGTCGATATCCGCGGCCACGAAGCCCTTCTCCCCTTCGGTCAAGGTAAATTCGAAGATATAGTCCCGGCTGGGGAGGTTCTCCGGGTTGACCCCCGAGGGCAGGTCCTTTTCCATGAAAAACACGGAGGTATACGGGGACTCTTCCAGACGGGTGTCCGTCACCCAGACCTTGCCGAAGCCGTGCATGAAACGGAAAAACCCGTAGGAACGGTCCAGGAAATACTTGGTGCACACCCCCCGGACCCGGCTGCCGGACTCCCCCCAGGGGGGGGCGCCGGCAAAGGGCGGCGAGGTGGGCAACAGGCCGGGAATGAGATAGCCGGGGATAAACAGGTCCACCTCCCGGCGCAGCCGCGCCGAGACGTTGGCGAAGGCTATCAGTTCCACCCGGCAGCCCTTGTTCTGGACCATGTTCACCACGCTGCAGAAATCACCATCCCCCGTAAACAGGTAGATCAGGTCCAACCGGTCCGACTGGGCGATGATGTCCAGGGCCATCTCCATGTCCAGGTTGGCCTTGCCGTAGGTGCGGCCCGAATCATCCGTGTACCAGCGGATGGGCTTTTCTATTACCTTGAATCCCAGGTCCCGGAGGGTGAGGATGAAGTTCAGGGTGTTTTTATAGTTGGGATCGGAGTTGGCCCGTTCCTCGTCGATGGCCACGTAGGCGTTGAGGCGCATCACCTCATCGCCGTCCCAGGCGGCCAGGCGGCGGATAACTTCGTAGCGCATGCCGTAACCGCCGCTGCGCATGATGTTCATGGAATCCACATAGATTCCCACTTTGCGGTTATTCATACGATTCTCAAGCTCCTTTACTAAAATCAAAATACGCCGGGGTGTTGCTCTAAACCGTCATGGAAGCCATCCTTGCGGCCTGGTCTTCCTGTCGATGTGCTTTGGTTAAAAAAAATCCTGCCCCTCTCCCGCCTTGGAAAGAAATGGGGCTGCGTCTGTAAGTATCCTCCCCTGAGGCAGCCGGGCCTGCAAATATGCGGGCAGGTGCGGCAGGCTCGCGGCAAACTCCGGTTCCAGCCAGCCCAAAGGAGGAAGGGCCTCAATCCGGGCGGTCAACCGGCTGGAGGTGGGCCAAGAAAAGCCTTCGTCTCCGGCAAGGTGAAACCCAAAAAGATCCATGAAGCTGGGGATATACGCGGTATAAGCCGCCACCCTGGAGAAAACTCCCTTGAGAGTCCGGTTCAGGTCCGGCAGCAAGCGGCACCGGGGGCCCGCCGCGCCGGATTGGAGGGCCGCCAGGCCCCCGGCCGCGAGTTTGCTCCGGACCAGGGCATAGAACTCTGCGGTAAACAACATCAGGGCCGGGCCTTCCTCCAGGGGTTCAGGCAGGTCCAGAATGATGACGTCGAAGCTTCCGTCCCCCCGGGCCGCCAGCCAGGTGCGGCCGTCCGCAAATACCAGCTCCGTCCGGGGATCGTCGAAAGCACCATGATGAAACTCCGGCAGCCACTCCCGGCAGACCTCCACCAGTTCCCGGTCGAGGTCCACCATCACCGCGGTTTTCACCCCGGGATGGCGCAGGACCTCCCGTAACGTGGCCCCTTCCCCGCCCCCCACCACCAGGACCCGCCTGGGGTCGGGATGGGCCAACATCGCCGGGTGCACCAGGGCCTCGTGGTAGATAAATTCGTCTGCTTGAGCGCATTGCAGCCTGCCGTCCAGGATGAGGACCTTGCCCCAGGAGCGGCTGATAAAAATTTCGTAGTCCTGGAAGCTGGTCTTCCCGGAAACCAGGGTTTCCTGCTTCTTATAGGCCACCAGGTTATCCAAGTCGGATAAGTCTAGGAACCAATCGCCCGGCGGCCAACCCGGCGAAGATATATCTCCCATTCACTCGCTCGGTCGCAGAAGTTTTGCAGATTATAATCGAAAAATCCCGGAGAAAAACCTTTTTCCGGCAAGCCGCGGCCAGATAGAATTGAAGCTTCTTAAATTATTCTAGAAAAAGGCTCAAATAAATCTTCCGGGTATTTGCCGGAAGCTCAAGTAGCTTGATATTTAATGGGGTCCGGCACGCCCGCGGCGGCAAAACCCTTGAGGCGCAGCCGGCAGGAGGAACAGAGGCCGCAGGCCGCGTCCTCGTTTTGGTAGCAGGACCAGGTCAGGTCCAAAGGAGCGCCCAGTTCCAGGCCCAGACGGATAATACCCGCCTTGTCCAGGTGGATCAGGGGGGTATGGATGGTGATCAGGGTCTCCGGTCGGGTGCCCAACTCGATGACCCGGTTAAAGGCCGCAAAATACTCCGGCCCGCAATCGGGATACTCCGGGTTGTCCAGAATATTGGCGCCGATAAAGACCGCCCTGGCCCCCAGCACTTCGGCCCAGGCCACGGCCGCGGCCAGAAAGACGCTGTTGCGAAACGGCACATAGGTGGGGGGGACCCCCGGGGGCTCAACCTCCCCGATGGGCACCGGCACGCGGGTATCGGTGAGACTGGAGCCGCCGATACCTCCCAGGAAGCCAAGATCGGCCTCCAGAAGCCGGTCCACTCCCCAAAACGCCGCCAACGCCCGGAACGCCGCCAATTCCCGGCCGACAGTGCGCTGCCCGTAATTGCCGTGGAACAAGGCCACCTCAAAATCCCGGCGGGCCGCGGCGGCAGCCACGCAACTGTCCAAGCCACCGCTCAACAGCACCACCGCCAGGGGTTTAATGCGGTTTTCGGTTTTCGGTTTTCGGTTTTCGGTGACAAGATTGCTGCTTATCAAATCTCCAGTCCTCTTACCCGAATCTTTTCTCTCCAGGTTTATTCATGCCAATGCCGGGAGATTTATCCCACGCCAAGACGCCACGACGCCACGACGCTAGAAATATTATAATTAACATCTCCTTGCGTCTTGGCGTCTTTGCGTGAGGCATAAATCACACGCCCCGGACTTCCGGTCCCCAAATGTATTTATGCAGTTGCAGGTTGAGTCTCAAAGGCAGGCCGCTTTCCAGAATCCAGGCCGCGGCTTCCTTGGGAGAAACCGCGCCGAAAACCGGGGAGATGAGCAGGGGCACGCGGCCCCCCAGACTATGGCTCTCGATGACTTCCACGGCCCATACAAAATCGCCAAGGTCCGTAATAACGAATTTAACCTCGTCCCCGTCTCGCAATTGCTCCAGGTTTTTCCAAAGATTATAAGACGCCATGCCGGAGCCCGGGCACTTGAGGTCCAGGATGCGGCGCACCCGGGCGTCCACCGCCTCCATGGGCCGGGAGCCGTTGGTTTCCAGCAGCACCGCCAGCCCCGCGTCCGCCAACGCGGTAAGCAGGGGCAAGGTCTCGGCCTGGAGCAAAGGTTCCCCGCCGGTGACCAAAACCCGCCGGGCCGGGTGGGACGCCGCGGCCTCAACCAGTTCCCCCCCGGCCATCACCTCCCCGCCCTCGTAGGCATAAACGGTGTCGCAATAACGGCAGCGCAGATTACAGCCGGCCAGGCGGATGAAAAACGCAGGCAGCCCCGCGGCGGTGGATTCCCCCAGGATACTGTAAAAGGTTTCGCAGACTTGGAGGGTCTGGAGAGGCATAATGATCCACCTTATCCGCAGCCCCAAGAGAAGTCAACCGGTCGGCAAAGTCTAGGCTACACGCAATTGCGCCAGGGAGGCATGGGCGCGGCCGCCGCTGATATCCGGCACAATCTTCAATTCGAGCACAGTTACCCCGTCGAGATCGATCTCGTAGTCTTCGATCTCCCAGGTCGTTCCCGGCGGACTGAAGTTATACTGCTGGCGCACAATCTCCCGGTACGATTGACCGCGATCCGGTGACCACCGCAAAACGAACTCTTGAGTGCGCTCCTGCTCACCTTCATGGAACATCAGGTTAATCCTCCTGAGATTCCGCGGCTCATCAAACAGGAGGCGAATCAATTGCTCCCCCGGCTGCGCGGCCCGCCAACCCAGCCCCGTCCCCGGAATCAGCGCCGATTCAATCGGGTGGCCGCCATCTTCGGATGTGATTTCGACCTGGGCCAAGAGGCCCAGGTCCAGCCAACCGGGTTCGGCGGCTGCAACCTCACCAGGGCCATGACCGATAATGCGCTTGCGCATAAAGTGCCTCTCCAATTCTGCTCAACCACGTGGTTTAATTTCATATAATAAGCGGATTCTATTTTTTTTTCACCTAAGCCACCCGGATGGATACATGATAAAATGGCTTTTATTATTTATTAGGAATATTTATAGGGGGTTAATGACAAGCGCGGAGAACCTGCGGATAATTATTTAATTAACTTGACAATTTATAATTTTTCATTATAATATTTATTAAGTTTAGCATGTCAGACTGAAATCAGGGCCACAAGTCCTGGATAAACAATCGGACGGGGGTGCTAATTCCCCGCCGATTTTTTTTGCCTGACTGCTGTGCGCCCTGCTTTTTTGGCGGGAATATCTTTGTAGTATCAAGAAAGAGGTTACAAAATGAAGGAAACTGGTACGGTTAAATGGTTTAATGACTCAAAGGGCTTTGGCTTCATCTCCCGGGAAAGCGGTCCGGATGTGTTCGTGCATCACAGCGCCATTCAGGGCGAAGGCTTCCGCTCCCTGGCTGAAGAACAGGCGGTGGAGTTTGAGGTAGTCCAGGGTCCCAAAGGGGCTCAGGCCCAAAACGTAGTAAAATTATAGGCCGCAAGCCTGCTAGGCTGAATTCCGGCGGTTCTCGGAACCGCCGGAGTTCCGGCGCGTTAATCTTTAAAGAGATAGAACAGGGGGAAGATATGGGTATCAAATTATTCGTGGGCAATCTGTCCTACGAAACGACCGAAGAACAGTTGAAAACCCTTTTTTCCGAGGCCGGCGCAGTGATCTCGGCCAAGATCATTACCGACCGGCACACGGGCCAACCCCGGGGCTTCGGTTTTGTAGAAATGGAGACCAAGATGGATGGCCAAAAGGCCATTTCCATGCTCAACGGCCGCAATATCGACGGCCGCGCCCTGGCAGTCAATGAAGCCAAACCCCAGCAAAAAGGCGGGGGCGGCGGGGGACGTCGCGGCGGTTACCGCTAGCGCCGGGTTCAGGCGGCCGAAAGCGGGCGCTAGCCACTTCCCTCCTTGGACTTGCAATTTAAAGGCGGCCACTTGGCTGCCTTTCTTGTCAGAACCGAAGCCGGATACCTCATTCTCGTTATTCATCAACACCGAGAAGGAGAAGGTGATGAGTAAAAGATTATCCGTGGGCAACCTCCCCCACCAAATGACCGGAGAAGAATTGCGTTCTCTTTTTTCTGAGGCCGGGTTGGTGGCCTCATCCAAGATCATCACTTATTTACACAACGGGCAGACCCGCGGATTCGGCTTTGTGGAGATGCAAACCCGGGAGGACAGCCAGAGAGCCATCGCCTTGCTCAACGGCCGACAGGTTGAGGGGCGCCATCTGGTAGTCAAGGCGGACGGAGTGCGAACCAAATGCTCCATTAGCCGCCGCGCAGGACGCTGAACGCCGCGGTCACAGGGGCCAGCCCGTAAGGAGAACCGGCATGAGGAAATCTAAAATGAACCCAAAAGATGTTAAGGCGATCTTTTCGGAATTTGACGCTTATTGCGAGGCGCTGGATAGAAACGGCTGCATCAGTTATCCCGCCACCATCACCTGGTCCATGACCGGGCAACATTACGGCCAGCCTGTGGTGGTGATCCTGGGTGAGGCCCGGGAGAGCGGCGATTTGCCTCCCGGCGAATTGCAGGTGCCAGCCGAGATTTTGGAAGAAGTGAGGCAGGTGGGATATGGCGCCCAGCCTCTCAGTATGATGGAAATCAAGGAATACTGGCGAGAGGCCAGACGGTTGAGTGTCAAAAACCATTGGCACCCCGAGGCCCGGTTGGTGCAATATTAGATTTAATTAAAAATCCGGTCCCCTCCCCTTTCCCCCAATCTCTTCTACCCTTATAATCTCCCGCAATTAAACAATTTTTCACATGAAATTTCCGTTGCCTTCCTCCGGCCCGTGTCTTAGAATATAGACTTTCGAAGGGAGCGATGAGCCATCCCCAACCGCCGCTGCCGGTGAAGCCCGTGGTCAGCCTGATCCTGACCCGGGAAGACCTGGCGCCGCCGATAATCAAACGCCTGAGCGACTATTTCGGTCCGCCGGACCTGGTAGGACCCTGCTGGCCCTTTAAGATCACGGAGTATTACTATCGGGAGATGGGCGAACCTCTGGGGCGGGTTTTGGCGGCGTTTCTGCACCTGGGCGACCCGGGGCGCCTGGCGGATTGGAAGGTCTTCACCAACCGGGTGGAGGCCGGGTTCTCCCTGGGCGGCCGGCGCCTGGTCAACCTGGACCCGGGGTACGTGGCCAAAGAACGGCTGGTCCTGGCCACCGGCAAGAATTATTCGCACCGCGTCTATCTGGATCACGGCATCTACGCCGATTTGACCCTGATTTACGGCCGGGGCAAGTTCCAGCCCCTGCCCTGGAGCTATCCGGATTATGCCCAAGGGGAGGCGCCGGAACTCTTGGAAAGGGTGCGGCGCAAGTATCTGTGGCAGCTTAAGGAACTGACCGCTAAATGATCCGAAGCATGACGGCCTACGGCCGGGGGGAGGTGGAGACCCCGGGCCAGAAATGGGTGGTGGAACTCCGCAGCCTCAACCACCGCTTTTTGGAGCTTTCCCTGAACCTCCCCAAGCGGCTCTGGGCCCTGGAGGACCAGGTCAGGAAGCTCATCAAGGGCCGCATCAACCGGGGCCGGGTGGAGATGCAGCTCACCTGGGAATCCTTAGGTGAAAAGTCCCTGACCCTGCGCCTGGACCAGGGTCTGGTGCGGGAGGTGCGGACCCTGCTCACCGGCCTTAAGGCCGCGGGGGATACCGCGGATGAACCTCTGCAGCTGGACCATTTCCTGCGGTTTGCCGACCTGCTGGTCACCAAAGAGGGCGAGGCCCTGGAATTGGAGGAAACCTGGGAGCCGGTCTCCCGGGTCATTTCCCAGGCCCTGGAAATCCTGGACCAGATGCGGCTTACCGAGGGCGCGGCCCTGGCCGCGGACTTATCCTGCCACCTGGACGCGGTGCGCCGGGAGTCCGGCCGCATCAATGAACAGGCCGCGTTGGTGCCGGAACTGTGGCGGGAGAAGATCCAGGCCCGGCTGGCGGAGGTCCTCCAGGAAGCCGGCCCCCTGGACGAATGCCGCCTGGCCCAGGAAGTGGCCCTGATGGCCGAACGCCGGGACCTCTCCGAGGAGCTGGCCCGCCTGGAGAGCCACATCTCCCAATTCCAACAGGCCCTGGAGGGCGACGGACCGGTGGGCCGCAAAATGGAATTTCTGTTGCAGGAAATGCTCCGGGAAGTGAACACCATCGGCTCCAAGGCCGGAGACCTGCTGATCTCCCAGGCCGTGCTGGAGATCAAGGGCACCCTGGAACGCCTCCGGGAGCAGGTGCAGAACGTTGAGTAGACCTTCAACCCAAGTGATCTGGTGCCGATGTTTTTCAACTGCGCGGCGAAGTTTTTAGCCTCGCGCCCTGGAAAATCGAAAACCTATTCTTAAAATATACTGGCTCACCCAATCGGGTGTCAGGGGGGATCATATGGAAGGACGTTTAGTAAACATCGGCTTTGGCAACACCGTGATCGCCCACCGGGTGGTGGCGGTGGTCATGCCGGCTTCCGCGCCCATGAAGCGCCTGAGAGAAGAAGCACGGAGCGCCCAGCGCCTCATCGACGTCACCCATGGCCGCAAGACCCGATCCATTATCGTCACCGACAGCAACCATATCATCCTCTCCGCGGTCCATGCCGAGACCCTGTCTCTCAGGCTGAACGGCAACCCGCCTCCGGCCAAGGGAGAGACTTCCGAAAAGGGCGTGTAAGTGCCCGGAGAGATCTTTGTGGTCACCGCGCCTTCGGGCACGGGCAAGACCACGCTGCTCAAGGCCTTGATGGCCGCGGACCCGAGGCTGCGCTTCTCCATCTCCTATACCACCCGGCCCCCCCGGCCCGGGGAGGTCTCCGGCAAGGATTATTTCTTCGTCAGCCCCGGGGAATTCACCCGCTTCCGGGACGAAGGCAAGCTGGCGGAATGGGTGGAGCAGTTCGGCTACGGTTACGGTACGTCCAAGGAGTGGATCATTAAGGCCCTGGAATCAGGGCAGGACCTGGTCTTTGATCTCGACACCAGGGGCGCCCGGGCCCTGAAGGAAAATTTCCCCCAGGGCACCCTGATCTTCGTCATCCCCCCCGATTTCCAGGAACTGGAGCGCCGCCTTAAAGCCCGGGGCGACATGGACCCCCAGGAACTGGCCCGCCGCCTGGAGCAAGGCCGCACGGAAATTAAGGAAATCCCCTGGTACGATTACCTCATCGTCAACAAAGACTTGCACCTGGCCCTGGAGCAACTCCGGGCCGTGGTCACCGCGGCCCGCTGCCGGGCGGCGCGGACCTGGCCGGGGCTGGAGGCGATTTTTACCTCCGGCTGAAATTACCAAAAGAAATTGCCCCGGCGGAAGGGGGAGCCGCCGGGGCAATTTCTTTGAGGAGGCGGTGATGCTTAGAACCGGTCCGGGTAAGGGGGGTGATGGAATTTACCGGTTTTGATCCAATCCAACATGCTGCTCCGCAGCTTATCGGCAGACTCCTGTTGCTTGTATTTCACCAACTCCAGCCTCTTGGGCGGCGGCATGGTCAGATATAAGGGGCTTTCCATGAGAATGGCCAGAATTTTCTTTATTTTTGTTAAAGTCGGCATGTCCGCCTCCTTTTAACTACCACCTCGCCACTCCATGGGTGACGGCCTTTTAATCTCTCCTGTGATTTGTTGTTGGAGAGATTACTTTAAGCGCCAACAAAAGACAATCGGGGCGGACCTGATTCTCGGGTAAGGGAATCCCTGGTTTTTTCCCTGCGGACTCGTTTAAAAAACAGCCTCTTTGTTAAAATTCTTCGGTCCCTTCCTCTAATACCGTTTTTCGTTTTTGGTTTTTCGTTTTTCGTTAAAAGAATCTGTTGTTTCAATATATTAACTCTATCATTTGTTGTATTTGAAAGTGAAAACGGTATAAGAACTTAAGCTTAAATGGTGCGCAAGGCGCACCCTACGGATGCGGTGATTCTTTTTACCGCAGTTCTTCATGGGCCTGCGGCGCACCCGTAAAACCTGAAAAGCTTGCCCCCCTCACCCCAGCCCTCTCCCCCCGCCATTTAACGGCAGAGTAGTAATAATATTATCCTGGCGGGGGGAGAGGGGGTAAGTTCGCGGCATATCGTCGTTTTTATTGGCCACTGACCACTGGCCACTGACAACTTTTCGAAGCAGTTCCTCATGGACTCACGGTCCACCCGAAAAAGAAAATCGGTTTCTCGCAAAGGCGCAAAGGACGCAAAGCAAGAATTTTAAACTTAGCGCACTTTGCGTCTTTGCGAGAAACTTTTTTTTTCAGAATAGAGGCCCAGAGAACGCAGCGAGCATAAAATGGTGCCCAGAGCGCACTATACAGACCCCAGACCCAGACCCAGACCCCAGAACCCGGAACTCGGAACCCAGAACCCGGAACCAAGAACCAAGAACCAAGAACCAAGAACTCCCCCCCTTTATTTGCCTGCCGCGATTCTGGTATAGTGTGGCCAGCGGCTGGCAACAGGAGGCGGGGCCATGGAGGAATATCCGGCCATAGAATCGGTAACCGAAGACGTATCCCTGGAAATCCGGGAAAAGGAGTATCACCGGGAGCTATACCTCTTTAACAAGCTGGCCACCATCACCGCCCACACCCTGGACCTCCAGGAGATCATCAACAAGGTGTTGGCGGAGGTCCTGGATTTCTTCCGCATCGACTCCGGGCTGCTGCTCCTTTGGGACCGGGTGCGGCGGCGCCTGACCTATGCCGCGTCCAAGGGTGTGCCCATGGAGTATCTGAAGCAGATCTCCCAGGGAAAGTTGGAGACGGTCATCGGCCCCTATCTGGCCGCGGCCACCCAGCCGCTGGTGATCAAGGACACCCGCAATGACAAGCGCCTGTATACTTCCACCTTTGCCGAATTGATCCAGCACGATCCCCGGTTCCGGGCCTTGGTGTCCATCCCCCTGAAATATCGGGACAACGTTACCGGCTTCCTCAACTTGGCCGCCACCACGCCCAAGCCTTTCCATCCCTCCCGAAAGTTTTTCTTCTCCATCCTGGGCAACCAGATCGGTCTGGCCATCGAAAACGCCCGCCTTTACCACGAGTTGCGGCGCTCGGAAAGACGTTACCGCCGCATCTTCGAAGGCGTCAAAGACATGATCTTCGTCACCGACCGGGACGGCTGCCTCCTGGACATCAACCCCGCGGGGGTGGAGCTCCTGGGGCTGGCCAACAAATCCGAGGCCCTGGCGCTCGCCCACTTCCGGGACGTGTTCCATGACCCCAGGGATTGGGAACGCTTTCAACTACAGGTGGAGATCAAAGGTTTCGTCCGGGACCTGGAATTAAAAGTGGTGCGCCCCGGGGGCAGGCTGGTCCCCACGCTGCTCACCGGCATCCTCCGGCGCAATAAGGCCGGGCGCATCACCGGCTATGAAGGCATCGTCAAGGATATCACCGAACATAAGCAGAGCGAATCGGAAATCATCCGGGAGAAGAAGACCACCGAAGGGATTTTGGAGGGCATGCCCGTGCCCACCTTCGTCATCGACCGGGACCACCGCATCAGCTACTGGAACCGGGCCTGCGAAGAACTCACCGGCTATTCCCGCCACGAAATGGTGGGCACTTACCGCTACTGGCTCCCCTTTTACTCCCATGAACGGCCGTCCATGGCCTCCCTGGTGGTGGAGCAGAACCTCAAGGCCCTGGAGAAATTTTTCGGGGACAAGAATCTGAAACAATCCCCCAATCTCCCGGGCGCGTATGAGGCCTTTGAATATTTCGCCAATTTCCGGGGCAAGGAACGCTACTTCTACCACACGGCCTCTCCCATTTACGATGATGAAGGCCGGATTCAGGGCGCGGTGCAGGCCATCCTGGATATGACCGAGCGGCAGCAGTTGGCCCGGGAACTCAAGGACTCCGAAGAAAAGTTCCGGCGCCTGGTGGAGACCTCCCTGGACGGCATCGCCCTGCACAGCTCGCTCAAGCTCCTCTACGTGAACCGGGCCTGCCTGGAGATGTTCGGCTACCGGGAAGCCAAGGAGATGCTGGGCCGCCAGCTCCTCCAATTCATCGACCTCCCCTATCAGCAAGCCGCGGCCCGGCGGCTCTCCCACATCCTCAAGGGCGACAGCCGGCCCCGCATCTTTGAGATGAAGGGGGTCAAAAGGGACGGCAGCCGCTTCGACCTCGAGCTGGTCTCCTTCCCCACCACCTATGAAGGCCAGCCCGCGATTCAGACCCATATCCGGGACATCACTTTGAAGAAGCACCTGGAAGAGCAACTGGCCCGCACCGAAAAGCTGGCGGCCCTGGGGCAGTTGGCCGCGGGGTTGGCCCACGAGATCAACAACCCCCTGGGAGGCATCCTGGTATACGCCTATCTGCTTCTGGAGGATCTGGCCCCGGACCAGGCGGAGCGGACCCAGGTGGAGAAGATTATCCGGGAGGCCACCCGCTGCAAAGAGATCGTCCAGGGCCTGTTGGAGTTCTCCCGGCATATGCCCTCCAAAATGGTGCCCCTGCAGCTCAATTCCATTCTGGAAGAGGCCCTGTCCCTGGTGAGCGACCATCTGCTCTTTCAAAACATCGATCTGATCAGGGAGTTTCAACCTGATCTGCCTTTGGTGGCCGGTGACAAAGCCAGGCTGGAGCAGGTCTTCATCAATCTCCTGATGAATTGCGGGGAATCCATGGAAGGGGAAGGCCGCCTCACCGTGGCCACTTCCTTCAGGACCGGCATGGAGATGGTGCAGATCCGCTTTAAAGACACCGGCCCCGGCATCCCTGAGAGCCACCTGAGCCGCCTCTTCGACCCCTTTTTCACCACCAAGGGGGTGGGCAAAGGCGTGGGCCTGGGACTGTCCATCAGCTACGGCATCATCCAGAAACACCGGGGCCGGATTTCCGTGGAGTCCACCAGTTCCCAGGGCACCATTTTCCTGGTGGAATTGCCGGTACGGCAAGAAGTGAGCAGTGAGTAGTGGTCCGTGAAAAGATGATGGCTGTTGACTGCTGCCAGGTGACTGGGAGTTGCAAACGTAGGGGCGAACCTGGTGTTCGCCCCATGTTCAGGGCGAATCTTAGGATTCCCGCTCGCGGAAACATGCCTGATTGACGAATCAGCAGCAGGCATTTCTGGAAAAGAATATTGGACGGAGATTGGGGAAAAAAAGCACAAACTCTGGGCCTTTATCCTTTCCGGAAAGGCTGATTTTCCGGCAAGGCTCCGGGGCAAAAAACATAACCTTCTTTAATTATTGCTTATTTTAATTATGGTTTTTCTCTAACCCTTTTGCCAAAAATATTTGACTTAGCCCTAGGGGTATGATAGGAAGGCACATGTGAAAAGAAGTATTTTGGGCAGAGAACCGATTCGGGAAGCAATTGCGCAACGATACTAAGAAATTCCTGAAAGAACTGCTGACCGGAGGTTACCAAGCCTCGGCCATCGGCATGGCCCTGGCCCTGGCCATATTTATCGGCTTTTTTCTCGGCTACCTGCTCGATAGATATTTCGGCACCGATTATGTTTTTAAAATTATCGGCTTGATCATGGGAATTATCGCCGGCTTCCGGAATGTGTATCTCATGGGCCAGAAGCTGAAGAAGTAAGGACCCCGTGGAACTCTTATCCCCCCGGCGTCTGAAGATCGCCAACTGGGTGGTGTTGGCCGTGCTCACGGCCGCGGGGTACCTGCTGGGCGGCCGGGAATTCGCCCTGGGCGTCCTGGTGGGAGGGCTGCTGGTGGTGGTCAACTTCCACCTCCTGCACCGCTTCCTGAAAGGCACCCTGGAAAAGGCGCAGATTGAGCCGGAGAGCAAAGGGCGCACCCAGGCCTTTTTGGCGGCCAAACAGTTTTTGCGCTTTACCGGCATGACGGTCGTGGTATTTTTATTAATCAGCTACGGCTGGGTGAACGTGCTGGGCCTGGTGGTGGGGTTGTCCACCGTGGCCTTGACCCTTATCCTGCTGGGGCTCAACGAAGCGATGAAGATAAAGAACAAGGAGGCAGATCCTTCTCATGGAACATCCCATCCTCTTTCTTGACTTGATCTTGGAGCATTTCGGCATCCACATTCCGCCCCACGTGACTTATAGCTGGGTGGTTATGCTGGTCCTTTTGGGCCTGGGGATGATGGCCACGCGGCGCATCGCCCTGGTGCCCGCGGGCGGCCAGAATGTCTTCGAGATGATTATCGGCGGCCTCGAGGATTTCATGGTGGAAATCACCGGCGAGGAAGGCCGGGCCTTTTATCCTTATATCGCCACCGTCTTTCTCTATATCATGTTTTGCAACCTCATCGGCTTGCTGCCCGGGTTCTTTTCACCCACCGCCAATATCAATACCACGCTCTCTTTGGCCTTATGCACCTTTGTCTATACCCATTATCTGGGGATCAAATTTCACGGCGTCAAGTACATCAAACACTTCCTGGGACCCATCCCGGCGTTGGCGCCCCTGTTCTTCCCCATCGAGATCATCGGCCATTTCGCCCGGGTGCTCTCCCTGACTTTGCGTCTCTTCGGCAATATCATGGGTGAGGATCTGGTGCTGTTAATCCTCATCTTCCTGGCCGGAATGTTCCTGGCCCCGCTGCCCATGATGTTCCTGGCCATTTTTACCAGCGTGGTGCAGGCTTTTGTCTTCACCCTGCTCTCCATGATGTACTTTGCGGGCTCCATGGAGCACGCCCACTAATCTTGGAAGAAGGCCACTTCACATATCTAAACTTCTGTAGGAGGTTGTGGAAATGAAGAAAGTTTTAGTACTCGGTTCTACCCTGCTGTTCTCCTTGCTGTTTGCTTCTCTGGCCATGGCCGCTGAGCCCGCGGGCGGCGCCGGCGCCGGCCTGGGCGGCTTTTTCAGCTACGCGGTTCTGGCCGCCGGCTTCGGCATGGGCATCGCCGCTTTCGGCACCGGCATCGGCCAGGGCCTGGCGGTGAAGAGCTCCGTGGAAGGCATCGCCCGGAACCCGGAAGCCTCCGGTAAAATCACCGTGACCATGCTCATCGGTCTGGCCATGATCGAATCTCTGGCCATTTACGCCTTGGTCGTGGCGTTGATCATCCTCTACGCCTACCCGATGACCAAACCCATCGCTGCTGCTCTTGGGTTCAAAATCTAAATAATTAAGCCGTTAACGAGGGGGGCCCCGGCCCCCCTTAATTAAAGGCAATGCTTGTGAAAATTTGCACGGCCCCTGGGCCTTAACCTGTTGGGGATGATGCGGTTACTATGAAATTCTCAAAAATTCCCGCGGTCACCATCACTCGCCTCTCCATTTACTCCCGCTGCCTGGAGGCCCTGGCCCAGGAGGATGTGAAGATTATCGCCTCCGATAAGCTGGCCCAGAAATGCGGCATCAACCCGGCCCAGATCCGTAAGGACCTGGCTTACTTCGGGGAATTCGGCATCAGGGGGGTGGGCTACTTCGTCAAAGAGCTCCTCTTCGAAATCAAGCGCATCCTGGGGCTCAACAAGACCTGGAAAATGGCGTTGGTGGGCATCGGCAACCTGGGTCTGGCTCTGGTGGCCCATGAGAATTTCATCCGGCAGGGCTACGAATTCGTGGCGGTCTTCGACGTGGACCCCGCGAAGGTGGGACGGCGGCTGCCCAGCGGCCAGATCATCCACCACGTGGATGAACTGGACAAGTTCGTCAAGGAAAAAGGCGTGGAGATCGGGGTCATCGCCACCCCCGCGGGCAAGGCCCAAAACGCAGCCCACCGCTTCATCAGCGCCGGGGTCAGGGCGCTCCTCAATTTTGCTCCCATTCAACTGCAGGTGCCGGAAGGCATGGCCGTGGAAAACGTGGATTTCACGGTCAAACTCGACAACCTAGCCTACCACCTCACCCTGGCGGAAGCTTAAGGGACCGTTTTTCGTTTGGCGTTTTGCGTTTCTCGTTTTGTGTTCCAAACTTACAGATTTGTTCGTTTTGCGGCTGAAAGTTTCAGATTTGTTGCATTTGCAATTATTCCCCTGATAAAAACCTCTGCGGATATCAGATCAGGCAAGCGGCTGGGGGTGTAAAGAAAAGTAACAGCACTGCTAGGTTATCGATCCTGCTTTTTGGGAGGCTCCAGGTTCAGGGCCAGCCAGGCCGACATCATGCTAATCACTATGGCGTTTATATAGCAAGCCGTAGAGCTGAGATAACCGAAATCTCCGGAGAGTGTCATCAATTCCATGGGAAACCTTCCTTTTTAATTGTCTATACAAAAATATTAGTAGATTTTAACAAAAGCAACCCTTGCTGCTGGTTTCGATTATATTTTATGCATAATCTGGGCCAAGTTTGCGGACCCTGAAACTCGGGGGCGGCAAGGACTGGAATCAGCGAATTTCAACCCCCTTTCAGGCCTTATCGCGGTTGGCGGCCGGGAAGATATTTTGGATTAAATATTCATTAATGTAATTCAGAAAAAGCATTACATTGATCTTAAATTACATTATTGTACTTTTCGAATAAGTAAGGGCAAAATTTCTGGAGCGATTTTTATGCAGGTTTTCCCGTGCTATAATAACGCTGTTGGCCTCGTTGCGAAATTGCAGTGCCGGCCCCTGCGGGTCGATAAGTTTAAAGAGGCGTTATGGCGCGGCGCAGGTCTCGTTTCCGATTTTTTATCTTACCTCTGGCCCTGCTGTTGCTCTGGGCCTGGGGGGGCCATTGGACCCCTGGACACCGGGTCTTGGGAGGCGGCCGGTTTGCCGTCTCCGGGCCGTCGCCCGCGCTGGCGGCGGCCCCCGGCCCCGTCTACCTGCGGCTCAACCAGGCGGGCTACCTGCCGGCGGACCGCAAGATCGCCCTGGCCCTGACTGCTGAGAACCTGGCCGGCCGCACCTTCCGCGTAGTCGCAGAACCCGGGGGCAGCCAGGTCTTCAGCGCCGTGGTGGGCCCGGATCGCGGCGGTTACGGCACTTTTCCCCACCTTTATGAACTGAATTTCAGCGCCCTCAAATCCCCCGGGAAATACCGCCTCGTCCTGGAAGACCAGACCTCGCCCTCCTTCAGTATCGGCGACCGGGTGTACTCCGGGGTCATCGGCCTCACCCTCCGGTTCTTCCGGGTGCAGCGCTGCGGCGATACCGGCCCCGCCCTGCACGGTCCCTGCCATCTCAAAGACGGTACGGCCAAGGGCGGCCCCGCTGACGGCGAGCCTACGGACGCCGCCGGCGGCTGGCACGACGCCGGGGATTATCTGAAGTTCATGATCACCACCGCCGCGGCCGCGGTCTTGATGCTCACGGCCTATCAGCGCCATCCCGAGGTCTTTGGAAATGTTTCGGGCCAGAGCCTGCCCGGGGTATTGGCGGAAGCCAAGATCGGCCTAGACTGGATGCTGAAGATGTGGGACCCGGCGCGCCAGGTGCTATATTACCAGGTGGGAGACGACTCAGACCATAACGGCTGGCGTCTGCCGGAAGGCGACGACGCCCTGCGCCCGGTGCGGCCGGTCTGGGCCTGCGAGGCCGGCAAAGGGGCCAACGTCGCGGGCAAGGCCGCGGCGGCCCTGGCCCTGGGAGCGTCTCTATGGAACGACGCGGCCCAGCCCTATTACCACCCCGCCCTGGCCGCAACCTATCGCACCGCGGCCGAGCAGATCTACGTTTTCGGCAAGGCCCGGCCTGCGGCCCAATCCGCCACCGACGGTTTTTATACCGAGACCACTTGGAAGGATGACATGGCCCTGGCCGCGGCCGAGCTGTACCGGGCCACGGGCGCTGCCGCCTATCTCAATGAGGCCAAGGCCTTCGCCCTGGCGGCCGGCAATACCGGCGACATCAATTGGGGCAACCTCCACAACCTGGCGCACTACGAAATCGCCCGCCTCGACCCTGCCTATAAACCTCAGGCGGCCGCGTTTCTCAAGGCCGATCTGGATGACATGCAGCTCTTCGCGGCGGCCGATCCCTTCCGGGCTGCGGTCTTCCGCTATTACTGGGGTTCGGTTTTCGATATCCTGGGAGCGGCCTTAACGGCCCGGTGGTATGAAGACCTGACCGGAGATGCGGCCTATCGCGATCTGGCCTGGGCCCAGCGGGATTATTTCCTGGGAAGCAACCCCTGGGGGGTCTGTTGGGTCAACGGCCTGGGTGAAGTCTGGCCGCACCATCCTCACCACCAGGTGGCCGATTTGACGCAAACGGAATTGACGGGCTTCTGGGACGAAGGCCCCATGAACCGCAGCGACTGGCTGGCCATCGGCATCACCTTAAGGGACCCGGACGGTTACGCGGCGTTTCAGAGCGAATCATCCGTCTTCCACGACGACCTGGAGGACTACGCCACCAACGAACCCTGCACCTCCGTAGCCGCCTTAGGGATGGCCTGCACCGCCTGGTACGCGCCGCCCGCAGCAACCCCCGCCCCGCCCCCCGGGGTCCTGGAACTGCTCTTAAGTAATTGAAAGCAACAAGAACCTACCTGCCTTTTCCAAATGGGCAATGAGGGTAGCCGCAATCCCGGCAGTCCCGGCAGAGGCCCCCGTGGCCCAGCAGGGCCAGCTCCAGTTTGCCGATTTTTTCTCCGGCCAGGAGCCGGGGGAGCACCAGATCCAGGGCGGTGATGCGATGGTGCAGGGCACACGCGGGCACCCCCAGGAGAGGCACCTCCCCCAGGTAAGCCACCAGGAACATGGCGCCCGGCAGCACCGCCGCGCCGTAATGCATCTCGGTGGCCCCGGCCTGGCGGATGGCGTGGCGGGTCACGTCGTCCGGGTCCACGCTCATGCCGCCGCTCAGCAGCAGCAGGTCGCAGCCTTGTTCCAGGTGGGAGTGAATCGCCCAGGCAATGGCCCCGGCGTCATCCGGAACGAATGCCTGGGCTGCCACTTCCGATCCCAGGGATTGAATCTTGGCCGACAGCACGGGTGCGAAGCGATCCTGAATCAGGCCAGGGTAAACTTCGTTGCCGGTAATAATCAGCCCGGCCCTTGCCCGGCGCAGAGGTTGCACCATCAGCACCGCGCCGCTTTGCCGGGCGATGGCCGCGGCCCTCTCAATTACAGCCCGTTTCATGATCAGGGGCAGGGCCCGGGTGCCCCCCACCAACGCGCCTTGTTGCACCAGAGTATGGTTATGGAGGGTCACGCACATAACTTCCTCCACCAGATTAAAGGCTGCCAAAGCCTGAATGTTGATTCGCAGGAGGCCGTCCCGGGCGGCATGCAGATTGATTTTACCTTCCCGGGGGTTGTTTTCCCAGGCAACCCCCTCACCCGCCAGGGCCTGCGCCAAAATAGCCGCCGCCTCGTTTTCGTGGATTTCGTCTTCCTCCAGGTCGATGACATAGAGGTGGTTTTTCCCCAGGCGCTGCATGTGGCAGAGATCTTCCTGGCAGACGGTATGGCCCTGGCGGAACGCGGGACCTTTGAATTCCCCCGGCCGAATTTCAGTGATGTCGTGGGCCAGTTGCGTCCCCACCGCCTCTTCCAGGTTTATGGTTTTAATCATGTTTCATCCCTCGGATGTCGCCCCCCGGTAGTTCCTCACCCTTAACTCAGCATCCCGGGGCGTTCTTCAAGCTGCTCAGCTCCGGTCCGCGGCGTCTCCTCCTCAAGCTGTAAATGAGGGGACCGGATCATGTTGTCCCAGGCGATGTCTTTGGCGTCCCGGTAATATGCCCCCCCCACACACGGACGGCAATACGGTTGGCCATCCCAGACCACCTCCCGGCCGTCCCTGACGACCTGGCCGCAGCGGACACAAGCCACCTTTTTCCGGGTTGGGCCGGGGAGATCAAAGGGAGTCAGGTCCACCTTCACCTCCTGGACCCGGAACATGACGCTATCCGGCATGACCCGGTAGGCTGCCAGTTGCTGGCCCCGTTTCTGCGACTCCAGGGGGGCATACGCCGGGGCCAGGTCCCGGGCCTCCTCGGTGGAAATGATCCGGAAGGCCCGGTCTGTGCCCAGATTAACAAAGGTGGCGGCCATGATGCCGTAATCCACGAACTTCAAGGACCGCCGCCCCAGTCTGGCGTTGGTCACAAAAGCCACCGCGTCACCGGCGCAGCGGTCCATTTCGATGAAGACGATGAGCTGCTTCAATTGAAGATAAGTCGGCGGCGCCTCAAAACCCAGGAGCCGCAGGCCCAACATGGCCAGGCGCACCCCCACCATCCGGCCCGGACAGAGATGGCCGTGGGCCGCCACCGAGCCCGCCAACAGTTCTTCAAAGGATTTCATAGCCTTAGTCCCCTTCGGTCAAGTATCACCAGGGGGGCGGGCGGACGCCCGCCCTACGGTTTTTCATCCTCTACCGGGGTCGAAAGCCCAGAAATGACCGCTCACCGCTCACCGCTCACTGCTCACTGCTCACACCTTCACCAGCTTTACCTGGGTCTGGTAGAACACGGCGCTGCCGCCGATGAGGTCCACCAGGCCGGTGTTCTTCAAGACCGGGTCCACCCGCATGGCCGCGTTGGCATGGATGCCAGTGGCCCGGCGTGGATCGCCGGGCACCCTCACCCCGTCGATGGTCACGTCGCCGGCGCCGTAGGCCCAGTGGCCGTGGCCCAGGGAGAAGGAGGTCACTCCCGGCCTTATGCCTTCGACGACCTTGACTTTGCCGATCATAGGCTTCTTAATCCCCGGGGACAAATTCCAAACCCCTTCTTCATTGGTGGGGGATATTACTTTCACCCGGTCGCCGTCCTTCAGACCCAGCCGCTTGGCGTCCACCGGCGAGAGGTCGAGGAAATTCTCCGGGTAGAGGGCCTGGAGCCAGTAATTACCGGGAGTCCGGGACTTGGTTTGGGCGACGTGGCGGTGGGTGAGGAGGGTGAGGTCGAAGCCCTTGGCCTCATCGTCCAGCTTGCGGCCCAGGACGTCAGTGGGGCCCTCTATGTAGTGGGCGTGGCCCATGTAAGGCTTGCCGGTCATGGAATTCTTGGCGGACACCAGCTTGTCGAAGTATATGCCCACCATTTTGCCGTATTTGTTGGCCAACTGGCCGTCCTTGTATGCCTTGTCATATTCCTGGAAGCGGCCGCCCCGGTTCATGACGTACACCACGTGGGGCCACCACTCCGGTCCCACCGCGGCCTGCCAACGCTTGTTGTCAAAGACTGTGGGCGGTAGATGCCGGCGGGCCTTTTCGAAGATTTTGATTTCTTCGGCGCTGGCTGCAGGCACCTTCTCGGAGCCGTCGGCCTTGTCGCCACAGGCGATGTTGGCCACCATGCGCAGGTACAGGTCTTCGTCCCGCTTGAGGTGGAGGCCGGGACCGAAGGCGTTCTCGCCGAAACCGGGGAGCTTCATCTTTTCGGCAATCCCCAGAATCAAAGACTCCAAGGATAGGGGCATCTTCTCGCCGTAAACGGTAACCGTGTCCGTCAGCGGCGTCGCAGCCGGCTGCCTAAATGGGGCCACCTTGGGGGTCACCGAGGGGTGCGAGCCGGAGAATTCCCAGCGCTCCAGATAGGTCAGATCCGGGAAGATGTAGTCCGCGTACATGGTGGTTTCGCCGATGACGATGTCCGAGGCGAAAAACAGGGGGATCTTCTTGGGGTCGGACAAGATCTTGATGAGTTCGTGTCCCGCAGGCAGGGCATAGACCGGTGACCCCATGTAGAGCATCAGGGCCTTGATGGGATAAGGGTAGGCGTCTCCCATGCTGGCATAGACTTCCTGATAGATGTCGCTGGCAAAGGGATACCAGGGACGCCTGGCGGGAAAGCCTTTGAAAATCGTACTCTTGTCGTACAACTTCTCGTGACGGATGATGGATACGCCCCAATCTTTGAGCTTTCCACCTTGTTTGGTCAGATCAAAGGGCTTGCCTTCCCTGTCGCCCGTGATGTTCCAGGTGGTGGCCTTGGACAGGCCGCCCTGCCAGTCGTGGTTACCGATCAGAGTGTTCAAGGTCATGTAAGTAAGAACGTTGTAAAAACCGGAGGTGTGCTGGGAGACCCCTCGGTGGATGTCTGCCACCGCCCGTTTGCCGTGGCTGGTGAACTCCCGGGCCAATTCCACCAGGTCTGATTCCGCTATATCCGCCAGTTTGGCCCACTCGGAGAGTTTGCGCGCGCCCACAGTTTCTTTAAGAATCTGGAGGACGCTCTTTACCTTGATTCCGTTAATTTCGGTGTTCACCAGGAGGTCGCCCTCCGCCGCGTCCTTCTCGCTGTTGGGGTCGAAGGGCTTGGGACCGCCGCCGGAGAAGACCAGGAAGGAGTCGAATTCCCAATCGCCGTCCCCTTTTTTCTTGGGCCGCTTTTCCTTGGGGAGGCCCAGGTCAGACCCCCTGAGATAGGTGCCCGGAGTGCCGTCGGCATTGATTTTCACCAACCAGGCGGCCTGGGTCCAGGTGGGCTCGTTATCGGCTTTGGCCGCGGCCTTGTTGGCGTTGGCCAGATAGCGGGCGTCGTAGCGCTGCTTCTCGATGATCCAGTGCATCATCCCCATACCCACCGCGGCCACGCCGTTGGGCCGGACCGGCAGCCACTTCCAGGCCCGGGCTGCGCCCTTGTTGCATCGGGGGTCCACCACCGCAATCTTCAGCCGGCCGTCTATCTGGCCGACAGAGATCTTTTGCCCCCGCAGCGGAGGACCATAATTGGCCTCATAAACATTGGCGCCAACAAACAAGATGAACTCGGCGTTGCCGGTGTCCGCCTGCCAGTAAAATTTGCTGCCGCCGGAGAATTTCCCCTCGTCAAACTGGTCGCTCATGGCCTTGCAGGTGAAGTACAACGATCCCTGGCAGACGGTGGTGTGGCCGTGGGCGTTGGTGGAGCCCGTCCCCCCCATGAGGCGCTTTAAAAGGTCCCCGCGGCCCGCCTTGAGGCGGCCCCAGCCCAGACAGAACTGGTTGTTTTTAGGACCCAGATCCGGGTGGTTGGGATCAATGAGGTATTTCAGGTTGGCCTCGTGCTTGGCCTTGAACTCCTCGAGGGTCATCTTCTTGGCGGCCACTTGGTCGGAGCCTTCGGCCAGCTCTTTGGCGACCTTGGGGTCCCGGAGGGTGCAGATGTCCTTCAATCCCTCCACGTGCCCTTCGCCGAAGAGGTTGCCGCCGTTGACGATTTCATTGATGGCCTGATCGAAGGGGATGGTCTGCCACTTGTTTTCCCCCCGCTTTCCAGCCCTTTTAAGGACCTTAACGAGGCGATATGGGTCGTAGAGGGCCTGGACGCCGGCCTGGCCCTTGGGACAGAGGGCCCCTTCGATGGTGGCGGCTTCGGCGATGGAAGTTTTATAGGGGATCTGGGGCGTCATGGTCCAAGGGCTGTATGGATTGCCGTCGATTTTGGCCAACAGGCCGTCCACGAACTTCATCTTGATGCCGCAGTTGGTATTGCACTGCTGGCACACCGAGTAGATTTGGTTCTCCGGCAGGTGATGGGTGTACGCGTCGCCAATGGGCAGGTCCAGGGTGGACCAGTCGGCCCCCGCCGCGGCCTGGGCGAACCGGCCCAGGTAGTGGGTCGCCAGTAGGGATCCTCCCAGGAAAGCGGTGCATTTTAGGAAGTACCGCCGGTCCATGTTGACGTCGAACATCTCCTGAAGCTCTTCCAGGCCTTTTAGTTTCTTCTTAGACATGCTCTTCTTCTCCTCTCCCGGCTTGGATAACCGGCAGCCAGCGGGTGCCCAGCAAGAAGGCCAGCACGCCCAGGGACATCACCCAGACGCTTACCAGCCATTCCGTCAGGTTGGGGACATACGTGGTTCGCAAACGATCATGAAAGTATGACGCATCCAGTCCTTCCAGCTTGTAGACCGCCTGGTCGGGAATGACAAAATTCAAGCGGAAGGCGATGAAGGTGAAGACGATGAAAAAGCAGGCCCAGGCCAACTTGCGTGAGTCGTCAGGATAGACGATCATCAGGTACAAAGGCAAAAGACTGCCGAGAAGCAGGTGGATGAACCAGAAGTTCCACCAGTAAGGCCCGTAGAGGATCAGATCCAGGGCGGTGACGATGTACACCACGTCCCATTGGTAGCTGATGAAGAAATGCAGAAACTCCAGGATCAGCATCACCACCAGGAGGAAGCGGACGGTATGGGCCAGAAGATGAATGACCTTATCATCCCTCTTGAACATGAAAGTCAACAGTACAATCAAAGCGCCGCCGGAGACCAGGGCGCTGATGATGAACAGCAACGGGGTCAGGGTGCTGTTCCAGATGGGGCGGTTCAATAAAACCGCGAACACCGCGCCGTTGGACCCATAGAAGAACAGGCCCACCGGGATGCTGAGAAGGGAGAGGCGGTGCACCCGCCGCTGATCCTGCAGCCGGTCTTCCTCGCTGTAGGCGGTGCGGCCCAAAGCCAGGTATTGATAAATTTTCCTATTTTTTATCCCCGGATCCTGGGACCATTGAATGAGATCCTCCCGCAGCAGATAATAGGTCTCCAAAATATAGATGACCAGCATAGCCACGGTGAAAAAGACCATCCAGAAGATCATGGATTTAAAGCCCGGGGTGATAAAAATGCGGTACAGTCGCAAGGGGTGGCCCAGATCCAGGGTGATAATGATTATCTCGGCCACAATGGTCACCACCACGGTGAAAGCCGACAAGGGACCGATGCCGGAAAAAATCTTGATCCTGAAGACATACGTGAGAATCGTGATCAGAAAAGCCCCGGCCGTTAAACCCAGAAAAAAGGTGTAAAGGGATACCCAGAGCCCCCAGGGAATGTAGGAGCCCAGGGCCAGAGTGGACTTTCCATACACCAGAAAATTGATGAGGCCTACCGTGCCGATGATCAGCCCCAGGCCGGCAATTCCAAAAAGGGTCTTAAAGTATTTCTCATTCATCTGCGGCTCCCTTCTTCATTAATAAAGTGATCAGATTTCCCCATGCGGGCTTCTTCGCATCTCTCCATTACATCAGATAATAGACGGAAGGCCTCGTGCCTAGTTCTTCTTTGAGTCTGAACACCCGGGGTGAACCGATCATTTCGTAGACCAGGCTTTCAGGGTCGGTGCGATCCCCAAAAATTGTGGCCCGGCCGATGCAGGTGGTGGTGCAGGCCGGCAGCATACCCACCTTCAGGCGGTGCAGGCAGAAGTGGCATTTCCGGGCGTTGCCCACCGGTGAACCGTGGTCCCGCTCCGGCCATTTCTTGCCATATTCCGCCGCGGGGTGGGCTTCATAGCCATTGGCTGCGGCTTTTTGCCCGTAAAGCTTGCCCGGCAGTTCCGCAGTGTCGGCGGTATACCATTCACCGAAATCCGAGGTGCGGGCCGCATAAGGGCAAGCCACCAAACAGTAACGGCAACCGATGCAACGGTTGTAATCGACGATCACCGCCCCTTGTTCGGTCTTCCAGGTAGCGGTGACCGGACAGACCTTGGTGCAGGGCGGGTTCTGGCAATGGAGACAGGGCCGGGGCACAAACCGCCGCCTGACCTGGGGATAGTGCCCGGTCTCCTCCTCCAGCACCACGCGATAAACCACCCCGGGGGGTAGTTTATTCTCCGCCACGCAGCCAATGGTGCAGGCATGGCAGCCGATGCACTTGGCGATGTCGATGACCATGCCCCAGTGGATCTCCTTGGGATTTTTCTTGAGGACCCGTTTCAGGTCCCGCTGCATCCGGACCAACGGGTCTTCGGCCGGCAGGTCTTTACTCATGGATGGTCTCCTTCTTCCGCGGACTAAATTTCAGAAATGGCTTTTAGCCAAATGTAGGGTGGGCACTGCCCACCGATTCCTTCCAGCCAAATATAGTGGGCACTGCCCACCGATTCCCTAAATCTCGGCAATAGCCTTCAGCCAGTAAAACAGCTCCTCGGAATTTAACGGCTTGGCCAGGCTGGCGCAGATATGCGAACCCATGGCCTCCTCCAGGCCAGGATGATAAATACGGCTGGAGAGACACAAGATATGCAGTTGAGGAAATTGTTTTTTAAGGTTCCGAAAAAAGGTGTTGTCCACCGGCAGGCTATCCAGATCCACGATCAACACAGCAACCTGTTCTTTATGGAGGTGCTCGGGTAAACCTTCCAGGGAATGCAGCGGCGCCACCGGGATGTCGGCCAGCTCCAGCAAAGTGCGGACCGTCCGGCAACTTAGCTCGTTGGCATCAACCACCGCCACCTTAAGCCTCCTCATACCCGGTTCCTTGATCTCCCCTAGATTTGGATAATCTCTGTCTGAACCCAGAAGCATATTTCAGGCCAGTCCTTAACGGCTTCCCCACAATTCCTTCTGCTGACTTTATGTCGATGAAATTAGTAGGAAAATAGCTTGCCAAAGTTTTGGGAAATGACTGATGGCAGTTTGGCGGATAAGCCTAATCGGACACTGCAACCTGGATATTATCAGAAATAATTAAGTATTTTAGTTAAATAGCTGTGTCCGATAATCGGACGCGAAAATGTTGCTCAGGACACAAAGAGATGCAGAGATATTGTTGGGAGGCTAATGCGTGGTGGGTTTGAAGCCGGTAATCTTGTGCCTCTTCAGCATCAGATAGAGGGTGCTGCGGCTGATACCCAAGCGCTGGGCCGCCAATTTTTTATTCCAACCGCATTCTTCCAGGATTTCCAGGAGGGCTTTTCCCTCCCTCTGGGCCAGGGTAGGCGAGGTTCCCGGCGAAACGGAATGGATGGCGGCAGGCAAATCCCAGGTTTCCACCCGCCCGGCCTTGGCCAAAACCACGGCATGCTCGATGGTGTTCTCCAGTTCCCGGACATTCCCCGGCCAGTAGTAATCCAAGAGCAGGCGCAGGGCTTCGGAGCTGATTCCTTGGAGGTCTTTCCTTTTTTCCGCGGCAAAAAGTTTCAGGAAATGCTCCACCAGCAAGGGGATATCATTTTTCCGCTCCCTGAGGGGCGGCAGCAAGATGGGAATAACATTGAGCCGGTAAAAGAGGTCTTCCCGGAAATTACCGTTTTTTACCTCTTGGGCCAGGTCCTTGTGTGTGGCCGCCAGGATGCGCACGTCCACCGTCAAGGTCGCCTCGCCGCCCACCCGCTCGAATTTTTTGGTTTGCAGCACCCGCAGCAGCTTGATCTGGGCCGGCAACGGGATGTCTCCCACTTCATCCAGGAAAACGGTGCCGCCGTCGGCCTGCTCGAACCGGCCGGCCTTTTGGCGCAAAGCCCCGGTGAAGGCCCCTTTTTCATGGCCGAAGAGTTCGCTTTCCAGCAACGTTGCGGGATAGGCCGAGCAATTGATAACTACGAAAGGCCCATCTTTCCTGGAACTATGCTGGTGAATGGCCCGGGCCGCCAGCTCCTTGCCGGTGCCGCTTTCACCTTGGATCAGAACGGTGGCGTCCGCAGGCGCTACGTCCTCGATCAACTGATATATCATCCGCATCTTGGGGTCTTTGCCGATCAGCTCTCCGAATCCCTGAACCTGCTCCACCTGGGCCTTGAGCGCGTCTTGTTCTTCCTCATGCTGCAGCGCCCTTTTCAGCGCGCCCGCGGCCTGATTGAGGATCAGTCCCACCCGCTGGATTTCCTCCAGGTTGCAGTCGCACCCACCCGGGCAGGCGATGACCACCGCGCCCGCCACGTGGTTCCGGTCCAGCGGCAGAATGGCCTGCCTTTCGGTGGCCAGGAAATCTTCCGGGACCACCGGCGGTTTAAACAGCTTTTTGCGGGAGAAAGTGATTTTCCTGATGCTGTCCAGATTCTCTCTGACTTGTTGAATCAGCCCGCTGTGGGAAAATCTTATGACTTTCTGGCCGGAAAGCACAAACAGCAAATCCCGGGGGGCATCGAGGATAATTACGGCCAACTGCCCACAGCGCACCGTGTCCCGCAACCGGCCCAGCAAAATAACGCCCATCTCCTCCAGGGTGCGCAGGCCGCTGATCTCCCGGACCACCTGGCAGGCGGCCACGGTCTGGTTGTGAGCCCGCTCCAGCTCTTGAGTCTGTTCTTCGAGGCGCCGGGTGTAATCCTCCTGGCGGCCGACCATGTGGTTGAAGGACGCCGCCAGGGTGGCGATTTCATCCTGGCCTGCCACGGTAACCCGCACGTACGGCTCCCCCCGGTCAATCTCCTGGGTCGCCTTCACCAACGCGGCCAGGGGCCGGGTGATGCGGCGCACGAAAAACAGGCTTCCCATCCAGGCGATGAGCAGGATTCCCAGGGCAAACAAGCCGATCTCCAACCATAATTCGTTTACCTGGCGGCGGTATTGGCTTTCGGAATAACCCAGGCGCAGCACCCCGGCCTTGCCCCCGAAGATGGGCCAGGCCGCGTCAAGATAGTATTCTCCCTTCTGGGACACGATTTCCCGTAAGTGGGGCCGTTCTCCGGAAACGGTTTCGTTAGCGCCGAGCAAGTCCGCGGGAACGCCGTGTTCAAAGGTATGCGCCAGAACCTGGCCGTCTCTCAAGATCAGGATATAGCCCAGGGCCTGATTGCTCCGAATCTGCTGGTCCAGCATTCTTTGCAACGCCACCAGGTCGTTGACGAGAATCTTGTCTGCCGCGTCCAGGGCTATGGTTTGGGCGGCATGCTCCACCTGGCCCACCATGGCTTTGCGCAGCGCGGAACCATATTGGCGGGTGACCAACAGGGCGATGACCAGCCCGCTGGCGATGACCAGGGCGCTGACCGCCAGGAGCAACTTGCTCTTCAGGCTTTTAGGGCGCATGCGGTTTATCTTCGCCTCCCCCCACCTGCCGGTAGATCTGCCTCAAGTTGGCATACCATTCTTCCTGAGGAGCGATAAACCGGTCAATCATCAATTCCGCCAAAATCTTTTGGCCTTCCGGGTCCCGGTGCATGGAGAATAAAATCTGTTGAATCCGCTCTTTGGAGGTCTTCGGGAGATTCTTGGAAGCTACCAGGGGCGGAATGCCGAACGGTTCCGATTTCCTGATGACCCTGGTTTTGGAAGTAAAGGCGGGGTTTTTCTGCTGGTAAAATTCCCAAATCAAACCGTCCACCGTGGCGCCGTCCACCAGGTTTCTGGCCACCGCCATGATGGAATTATCATGGCTGTAGGTATAGACGATGCGGCTGAAAAAGGTTTCCGGTTGGGCCTGCATTTGCCACAGCCAGTAAGTGGGCACCAGCTTGCCGGTATTGGAATCGGGGTCGGTGAAAGCGAAGGTATGCCCGCGCAAATCCTCCAGGCGGCGATAGGGGCTGTCTTTATTGACAATCAGGTAGGACTGGTAGAAATGGCTGCCGTGGACCTCGGGCACTGCCAGGGATTCGAAACCGTACCGTTCCTTTTTGGCCGCGTAAGGCCCCGAACAGATAAAGGCCAGATCAATTTCGCCTTTTTTCAGCAGTTCATCGATTTCCCCATAAGTTTTCCGCTGCACGAACTCCAGGTCTTGATTCAACCTGCGGCCCAGGTAGGCCAGGAGCTGCCGGTAGAGATCGAAGGTCTCTTTGGGGGAGATCATGGCCGCGACGGCCACCCGTAAAGGAGGGGCGGGAGAGGCCCGTTTGCCCGGCCGGGCCACGGGGACCGTCTTGGTGAAGTCGACGGCAACCTTTTCGCTCTCGCTCCCGCAGCCGGAACCCAGGGCCAAAACCGCGGCCACGGCCGCCAAAGCCACGTTCCTGAAGAAATGCCGCAGAACCAAGGGAATCCACTCCCCAGTCGGAAATGGTAAGATTTCTGCTTTTATTATAACCGCTTATCCAGCAAGAGACAAGCTCCTTCTATTCTTGAACGGCGCCGGCAATAAAGGGCGCGATTTTCAGAGAACTTAGATTCACAACAAGCTGATACCGTAAATTTTTGGTAACTTTTTCAGACTCCTCTTCCCTCACTTCACTGCAAGACCTCCCGCAAAAACCTCCCCGTATACGACTCCGCATGCAGCGCCAGCTCCCCCGGGGTGTCTGCGGCCAGCAGCCGGCCGCCGCCGTCGCCGCCAGGTGTGCGCCGCCCGTGGCGGCCCCACCCCACCCCCCGCGGTCCTGGAGCTACTCTTAAGCGATTGATCTCGGCTTATCTCCGAGAGATAAGATACGCATTTCATATCATAAATTAGATTTCCTAATTTAATTCGGCAGATAGTGGCAAGTGATCTAGAATATCTGGGAACAGGAACGATCTTGCGAATATCCTGGTTTGTGTCCGGCTTACGACACCGCCGGCAGGCTCATGGTGCCTAACCACTGGAAATGGAAAACTACAGAATTTAGGAGTTTTCGCTGTAAGGAAGTGGATTGCTGGAAACTCGGGAGTGAGTGCTTGCAAAAAGCCAAATTTGCATTAATATTTAGTTGAAGCACAAATTCTGGGAAAGTGGGGTTTGCTTTCTTCTCGGAAGATGCCCGGATTTTGGGATAGAGAGTCCCGGGCAATGGTCTGGTGTCAGGGATTTGAGGAAAATTTTCGTGCTAGAGGTGAAGAGAGGTTGAATTGGTCCGGCACGAGCACAAATGCGTCTTTCTAGACAGCCTGGGGGATGCCAGACGTTGGGAAAGGAGGGCACATGTTTGAAGAATATCCCAAGAAGATCACTCTTCCCGATGGTCTTAGCCTGACTTTGAGACCCATGACGCGCGATGACCAGTACGCCCTTTATAGTTTTTTTATCAGTCTGGCGCCTGAAGACCGGCGCTCTCTCCGCAACGATGTGACCGACCGCAAACTGATTGAGAAATGGGTGCGCAATCTAAACTATGACCGGGTTTTGCCTATCCTGGCGGAATATGACGGCCGCATCGTGGCCAACGCCACCCTCCACTACCAGACCTTTGGCTGGGGGCGCCATGTGGCCGAGGTACGGGTCACCATCGCCCCCGAGTTCCAGGGCCGGAGGCTGGGTGCGGCGCTCCTGGAGGAGATCACCTATTTGGCCACCCAGAGCACGGTGAAGAAACTCCTGGCCAGAATTGTGACCAGCCGGGAGGGCGCAATCAAGGCCTTTGAGCGGGCCGGATTCAGCCTGTTAACGGTTTTGAAAGACTATGTCAAGGATCTCCAAAGCCAGCAGTATGCCGATATCGCCCTTCTGGTGAAGGAGCTTCAACCAGACACTCCCTAGCCCACATCCGGAGGGAAGACAGATGAAAGAAGTGGTGATTGCCAGCGCCGCCAGGACCGCGATTGGCACCTTTGGAGGTGCTCTTAAGGATGTGCCGGCAGTGGAACTGGGCGGAATCGTCATCAGGGAAGTCCTGCGCCGTGCCAAAATGCGACAGGATAAAGTGGACCTGGTCATCATGGGTAATGTGCTGCAGGCCGGGGAGGGCCAGAATCCCGCCCGGCAAGCTGCGATGCTGGGAGATATTTCTCAGTACACTCCCGCCCTCACTCTCAACGCCTTGTGCGGTTCAGGCATTGAGGCGGTGATCACCGCCACCCAGAAAATTCAAGCCGGGGCCGCGGAAATTGTCGTAGCCGGGGGAATGGAATGCATGAGCCAGGCCCCCTTTGTGCTGCCCCAGGCCAGGTGGGGCGCTCGCATGGGCCATGTGCAGGTGTTGGATACCATGATCCATGACGGCTTGACGTGTTCCTTCGGGGATACGCACATGGGCATCACCGCGGAGAACGTGGCTGAGAGGTTCAAGATCAGCCGGGAGGAGCAGGATGCCTTTGCCGCCCATAGTCAGCAGAAAGCTGAGGCGGCCATTAAGTCCGGGCGGTTCAAGGATGAGATCGTTCCTGTGGAAATTCCCCAGAGAAAGGGCGAGTCCATCATTTTTGACACCGATGAATTTCCCCGCTTCGGCAGCACCGCGGAAAAGCTGGGGAAACTGAAGGCGGCTTTTGACAAGCAAGGCACGGTCACTGCCGGAAACTCTTCCGGCATCAATGACGGCGCCGCGGCTCTCCTCATCATGTCCTTGGAAAGGGCTTTGAAAATGGGCATCCGGCCCCTGGCCAAGATCGACGCGTATAGCTGCGAAGGCTGCGAGCCGGAACTCATGGGCACCGGTCCCATCTACGCGGTGCGTCACGCCATCGACAAAGTGAGCGAGGAACTGGGGAAAAAAATCGAACTGGTGGAATTGAACGAAGCCTTTGCCGCCCAGTCCCTGGCCTGTCTCAAGGAACTCCACTTGCCTCCCGAGATCGTCAATGTCAACGGAGGCGCCATCGCCCTGGGCCACCCCATCGGCTGCAGCGGCGCCAGAATTTTGGTGACCCTTCTCTACGAAATGCAGAAGCGCCAGGTTGAGGTGGGCTTGGCCAGTCTGTGCGTGGGAGGCGGCATGGGCTATGCGGTCATCGTGGAGCGGGGCTGGTATTTTTAAGGGGGCCCGGCGACTGCCCCACCGGATTAACTGATCGGGAGACAAGCATGGACACCATGTCAGAGATACTCATCAAAACCTATCCCAAAAGCATCTCCTTAGAAGACGGGACGCCCGTCACCTTAAGGCCCCTCTTGAAGGTGGATGAGGCCGCCCTCCGGGAATACTTTGGCAGCCTGCCGCCGGAGGACCGCCTCTGCCTCAAGGAGGACGTGACGGACCCCAAGGTCATCGAGAATTGGATTTATGAATTGGACTATGACACCGTATTCCCCCTCATTGCCCTGCATAACGGCAACATCGTGGGAGACGCCACCCTCCATTTCAACCCCATCGGCTGGACCAAACACCAGGCGGAGGTGCGCCTGACTACCTCCACCCAGTACCGGGTGCGGGGGCTGGGGACCATTCTGGTGCAAAACCTCATCGACCTTGCCACCCGCCTGGGCCTGGAACAGATCAGCATCGAGATCCCGCCGGTCCTGGACAAGGCCTTTTACCTGTTTGAAAAGATGGGTTTTAAGGAAGTGGCAAACTTGAAGGGTTTTGTGAAGGACCTGGAGGGCAAAGAATCCGACCTGGTGTTGATGATCAAGCATTTGCCGTGAGAAGGGTGGACAGCGCAGGCACAACAGTAGCTGCAAGGTCCTGAGCCATGCAGCTCAGGGCCGCCTCTGCTTTACCGCCCTCCTTCCCTTTAGTCGGCATCTTTTTCCCGGGTTTTCCCGGGGAAGAATTCCATCCAGGACGGGAAGGGGGGCAAACCGGTCATGGCCTTCTGGGTCAGACTGGAAAGGTCCTGGCCCAGCTCCAGCCACCGGCGGAACTGTTCGTCCACAGTGCTCTTGTAGGCCAGATAATTCTTCAAGGTCTGTTCCAAGTACTTGTCGAAGAATTCACTCAAGACGCTGTCCCCATAGCGGATCAGCAGGGAAAGGAGTGAAACGGGGAGCAGCAGGGTTTTCTTCTTGACTTCCTCCAGCACCACCTGGGTGAGGATAAAGGCGGTGACGTCCTCCCCGGTTTTGTCGTCGCTGATTTCTATCTCCCGCCCCTGTTTGACCAGTTCGGCCACCTGCCCCAGGCTCACAAAGGCGCGCTTTTCCGTATCATACAGGCGCCGGTTGGCATATTTTTTAAGCACCACTTTGTCCGCCATTGATCGTCCCCTTTGCCAGACCAGTGTATAATAAATTTTTGTGAAGCGCAAATATTTTTATCAGAATTGGGGCAGTAGCGCTACTGTATGTTTATAACTAGCTGATATTACAGTTATATTAATGATAAGCCTTATCGGAAATAAAATTTTGCAATGCAAAATATTCCCTTGACAAGCCGCTTCCCGAGGGTTATCTTAAAGAAAAATTCGGGGCTGTCATGGCCCCAAGGAGAGAAAGCATGATGGATCCCAAAAAGATGGCCAAACAGATGATCGACTTTTACAAGACCAGTTTCGACAATTCCTTCAGCGCCATGATGATGCTCCAGGAGCAAATGGAGCGCATGGGTAGCATGTATTGGGGGCAGATGGTCAATCTCCCCGAAGAGGCCAAAAAGGGCCTGAACGAGTGGACCAAATCCTACAAGAAGAATTGCGAAGAATTTAAAAAGGTGGTGGACGACAACTTCAAGAAGCTGGAGTCCTTTTTCCCCGAAGGGGAAAAGGCCGAAAAGTCCAAGACCGCCTAACGCCTCGGCGGGATGCCGATCCCCGGCAGCCCGCCGATCACGGTGAAACGCCGTCCGGTCTAAGTAATATTTCCCGGCAGCCCCGCCAGCCGGGCCCGATTGTCCGCCATATCAGGAGATAAGTGTGTCTGAATCCAAATCTGCGACCCACAGTTTGTTAGAATTGTCCACGAATCAATCCGAGGTGGCCCTGGAAACCCAGGCCAAGATCGTCTCGGCCAGCCTTGATCAGGCCCGGATGATGCAGACCTATTGGGTTGGGCTGTGCCGTTATATCCTGGACTTCTTGGGGCCGTCTTTTTCTGCGATAGAAGCCTTCGGCTCCGTGGAGAACGACAAGCTCCGGGAACATCCCCCCTGGGAGAATCTCCAGGACTACACGGCCCTGTGGGAATTCAACCTGCGGTTGGCGGAAAAGGGCCTGGCCCACGGCATGAAGGCCATCCACGAGTTCCACGCCCATCTGCTGCACCAGGCTTACAAAGCCTGGCTCAACACGCTCCATAACCAAAAAGGCGAGGACATCGCCCAGTTCATGGCCAAACAGGCCCGCTTGATGAAGTTGGTGGTCCATGAATATCCCCAGGCCATCCGCAACATCGAGCCGGAGTACGGGTTTCACTTCGATGACGGCGGCTACGTTTTGACCGCGGAGACCGAACGCTTCTACCTTTACCAGGTGCTGCCCCGGGACAAGTCGGTGCAGGTCCGGAAGAAAGGCAAGCCCATTGTGATTGTCCCCCCCTTTGTGCTGGGAGCCAACATTCTGTCCTTTCTACCCGACACCGGTAAGAGCTTCGTCCATTGTTTTGCCAACCAGGGCATACCCACATATATTCGCATTGTCAAGGATATCTACGCCAACCCCGCGGTGCAGCTGATGACAGGCGAGGAGGACTGCCTGGACACCAGATATTTCCTGGAACAGGTCAAGGCCGCCCACGGCCGGCCGGTCACCCTGTGCGGTTACTGCCAGGGAGGGTTCACGGTGGTGGTGAACTACCTGACGGGCGAACTGGACGGATTGGTGGACGCCCTCATCACCAGCGTCGCTCCCATGGACGGCACCCGGAGCAAAGGACTGGTAGCGTTCCTGGAGCAGATCCCCAACCGCTTTGAGGATATCACCTTTGCCTTCAAGACCCTCCCCAACGGCAACCGGGTGGTGAACGGTCAGCTCATGAGCTGGGTCTTTAAGCTCAAGAGCCTGGAGAAGGATAACCCCATCATCGCCTTCTACCGGGATCTGAAGCTGTTCGAACGGGATCTGAAGATCAACCAGACCGCGGCGGCCATCAACTACTGGCTGCTGTATGATCAAACCGACCTGCCCCTGGAGGTCTGTAAGATGAGTTACGATTCCTACACCATCCCAGTGGCCAAGGACGGGACGCTGCCGGTCACCCTCTTCGGGCGCCCCCTTAACTTCAAGCGGGTCAGGGAAAAGGGCCTTAAGTGGCTCATTTGCATTGCCGAAAAGGACGACCTGGTGGAGAAAGAGTCTGCCCTGGCTCCCCTGGATTGGGTGGAGGCGGAGGTAACCGTCTTTCCCAAGGGCCACGTGGCCATCGCCACCAGTTGGTCTCTCCCCACCACCGAGTGTTCCCTGGACCGGTGCTTCCTGGACTACCGCGGCCCGGTGCGCTTCCAGTTGGACCTGGAGGCGGCCATGGAAGCCGCCGACCGTCCAGCGCCAGTTAAAAAATCGTCCGGATCCACGGCACCGGCCGCCAAACCGTCTAAGCCAAGGACATCAGTCAGTAAAGCGTCTGCACCTGCGGCGCCACCTGTGAATTCGCCGGCGACCCCGGATGCCAAACCGTCCGCCCCCCCGGCGCCGCCGACCAAACCGGCTGAACCTGCGAAGCCGGACAGCAAAGGATAACCCGCGGAGGTAATTGCCTCCGAAGGACGATTACATGGATAGGCATTTTTTGGAATTCTGGGGTAAGGCCCTCTTGGATGCCGCCAAGAGCCAGAAACAATTGGAAGACCTGACCAAGTGGTTCCAGCGGGGCTTTCTTGGTTTCCAAGATTATACCCCGCTTTTCAAAGCCACTTACGGCCTGGATGAGAAGGCGGAAAGCAGCCCGGATTATCTCACTCTGTGGAAAAAGGCGGAAGAGGACTTCCGGGAGTCATTTAAAGAATACTTAAATATTTTGGGGATGGTGCCCCGGGAGGAGTATGCCGCCCTGGCCCGCAGCTATGAAGAGTTAAAGGAAAAGATGGCGGAGCGGGAAGAAACCATTAAGCATCTGCGGATGCTTCTCGAGGAGAAAGGGATGGGACTGGAGGCGTCCACCCTGGAATTCCAGAGGCTCATCAAGAAACAGGGGGAACAGTTTCAAAAGCTTATTCAGGACCTGGGCGAATCCGGGACGCCCGACGGCCCCCAGTATAAGGGCAGCTAGCCCTTGAGCTGGCAGCGCCTATTCCGACCAGATTCAGATATCATCATGAAAAGGGGAAGAGCATTATGCTGGACATAAAAGACGCAGTGGCGGTGATTACCGGGGGAGCCGGAGGCATCGGCGAAGAGCTGGCGAAATACTGGGTACGACAGGGCGGTAAAGTGGTGCTGGGAGATATCAGCGCCGAGGGGTTGAGCCGGGTGGAGGCCGAGATTAAAGCCATGGGCGGCCAGGTGGCCACCCTGGCCGGTGATACCACCAAAGAGGCCGATTGCTCTATGCTGGCGGACCTGGCCATTGAGAAATTCGGCCGCATCAACCTGGTGGCCCCCTGCGCCGGCATCATCCGGGATGGCCTGATGGTGGCTCCTGACCGGGAAACCGGCAAGGTCACGAAAAAAATGTCCCTGGGCAACTTCCAGGCCGTCCTCGACATCAACCTCACCGGGGTTTTCCTCACCGTCCGGGAGTGCGCGGCGCGGATGATCGACCATGGCTGCCAGGGCCTGATCTGCCTGTTTTCTTCCACCGGCTCACTGGGCACCGCCGGCCAAATCAATTACTCCGCCACCAAGGCGGCCATGAGCGTGATGCCCAAGGTAATCACCGCCGAGTTTTTCCGGCGCGGCCTGGCGCACAAGATCCGGTGCGTGGCCATTGCTCCGGGTTATGTGGGCACGCCCATGGTGAAGGGCATGGACCAGAAGGCCCTGGGCAAAATCCTGGAACAGGTGCCCATCGGCCGACTCATTGAGCCCGGGGAAGTGGCCTCCCTGATCGGGGAGTTTTATCGCAACGAAGCCATCGCCGGGGAAACCTTTTTCATCCACGGCGGCCTGCGTCTGGGATCCAAAGGATGAGGAGCGGGGGGCGCCAGCCCCCTCTCCTCTTCTCCCTTCCGCCGCTCTTTTTAACCACCTTTCCGGTGGCACAGGCTTCCAGCTGTGCAAACTTAAACGGCGGGCGGAACGCCCGCCCTAAGGGATTTTCCTCCTTTCTAGTTGATTCCAAGTCTCAGTTCAACCGCCTGGTGAAATATCTAATGTTTTTTCCAAATTTCAGTGATAATTGTCATTTATAAGGACAATGCGGAACTCCCGCATAGTTGGATCATTGCATCTTCGAGAGGTTTTCTTACAAGTTATTTATTGGTCGCCGCAGCTTTAGCCTCGGCGGCTGGGCTAGCCCCGACGCTGCCAAGAACAATTGTTTTAGGCGCCGGCATTTTTCCTGAAGAGCAAGCCCATGATCCTGGGACATCTGGTGAGAGAGCGGATGCTATGGTGGGAAAGCTGATGTTTGAAAAGATCCTGGTGGCCAACCGGGGCGAGATTGCCGTGCGCATCATGCGGTCCGCCCAAGAGTTGGATATCAAGGTGGTAGCCATCTACGAAGAGACCGACAAGGACGCCTTCCATATCATGCGGGCTGACGAGGCCATCTGCGTTGGCCCCGGTCCCCGGAAGGACTATCTCAATATTGAAAAAATTATTGAGGCCGCCAGGAAAACCGGATCCCAGGCAATTCACCCCGGCTACGGATTTCTGGCCGAAAACCCCGATTTCCCCGAGGCCTGTGCCAATGCTGGCCTGGTGTTCATCGGGCCGCCTATGGAGGTGATTCGCAATCTTGGAAGCAAGGTGATCGCCCGCCGGATCGCCACTGAGGCGGGGATACCGGTGATTCCCGCCACGACGATTCTCTCCCCGGGGGCCGCTGGGGACCGTCAGGCGCTGGCCTTCGCCGCCGAGTATGGCTACCCTATCATGGTCAAGGCCGTATCCGGCGGTGGTGGCCGGGGTATCCGCCAGGTTGAGGATGAAAAAAGTCTGTTGAGCGGTCTTAACCAATCCCGCTCTGAGGCCTTGATGTCCTTTGGCAATGATGACATTTACCTGGAAAAGTGCGTGCGCCGTCCCCAACATGTGGAAGTCCAGATTCTGGCCGATACTTATGGAAATGTGGTGCACCTGGGCACCCGGAACTGCTCCATTCAACGTCGCCATCAGAAACTCATCGAGATTGCCCCCGCCGGCCTGGACGCCTCCTTAAACGCGGCGATCTGCACAGCCGCGGTGCGCGTTTCCAGAGCCGCCAATTATCTCAGCGCCGGCACGGTGGAATTCCTGGTGGAACCTGACGGAAACTTCTATTTTCTCGAAGTGAATACCCGCATTCAGGTGGAACATACCGTAACCGAAGTGGTGACCGGCATCGATATTGTGCGAGAGCAGCTCCTCATCTCCTTGGGGGAGCCCATCAGTTTCTCCCAGGGCCAGGTGGTGGAGCGGGGCTATGCCATCGAGCTCCGCATCAATGCCGAAGATCCCAAAAACAACTTCCTGGCCAGCCCCGGGGTGGTGCAGGTCTTTCAGGCCTCCGCGGGGCATGGGGTGCGGCTGGACGGGGCCGTTTATCAAGGCTATGAGATCACGCCCTATTACGACTCCATGCTGGTGAAACTCACGGTGTACGGCTTAACCTGGCAGGAGGCGGTGGATCGCCTGTCCCGCACCCTCAAGGGGTTCCTCATCATCGGCGTGAAGACCACCATTCCTTACTTTCAACAGATTCTCAATGAGCCGGATTTTATCATGATGAGGTTTGATACCTCTTATATCGATAACCACCCCGACCTCTTGGATTATCGGGAAGAAGACCGGGAGGTTGATAAGATCGCCCGTCTCATTGCCGAAATCAACGCGCATGGCAAAAATCCCTATGCGCAATGAAGGGACGGCACTGGGCCCCGTTTAGGAGGAAATAGCCATGTCGGGACGTATTACCAGAGAGATGAGCCCCGCCGAGGTTCTCGACAATTTGCGGCGGGTGGATGGCTACTTGCTGTGCAACAATGAGCGGGATGTGTCTCAATCCGACTTTAAGAACCGGCTAATGCCCATGACTACAGTGCGCGTGGCCCCATATCGGGATGCGGTGGGATTTTTCTCAGTGGAGGTTAGCGGGGGCGCCTCGGTGCATATGGACCTGCTGCGCAAGCAGGTGAATCCCTTCGAGAGACTCCGAATCACCCGGAAGGCCATGCCCCGGACCTTGCTGCAGACCGTCTGCCGCGGTGCCAGCCTCTTTGGCTACCGGCATTATCCGGAAAACATCATCCGCCTGACGGTAAGAGAGTTTGCCAGGTATGCAGATGTCTGGCGGGTTTATGACTTTTTAAATCATGTTCCCAACATGGTTGCCGTCTTTGAAGAAGTACAACGGGCGAAACGCCTTCTCATGCCCAGCATCTGCTTCTCCACCGGCAAAGAGCACACCGACAGCTTCTACGTCGGGAAAGTGAGGGAGATCCTGGAGGCAACCGGCCCCGACGTCATTATTTCCATCAAGAATTTTGCCGGGTTGGGAACCCCCAAGCGCATCGGCCAGTTGGTGGAAGCTATCCGGGAGGCCTTTCCGGAGATCATTCTCCATTATCACGGCTGTAACACGGATGGCAATGATATCGGCCGGATGAGCGCGGCGATCTTGGCGGGCGCAAAAATCTGCGACGTGGCGGATCACGGCTACGGCTCTATCTATGGTCAGGCTCCGGCCCTCACCCTGATCCAGAACCTCAAGGACTATGGCAAGAAAGCCGAGGGCATGAATATCCAGGCCCTGTTGCAGAGTTCCGATGTCCTGCGCCGGGAACGAAAGATTTATGAGCCTTTCGAAAGCCCGTTTCGGGGGCATGACCCTACGGTGGCCCATTATAAACTCACCGGCGGCGCGGTGGGCAACGCTTATGAACATGCGGACAAGGGGGGCTTTCTGGAGCGGATGCCGGAGATTCTTCAGGAAATGGCCCGGGTTCAATTGGAACTGGGTAACTGGTGGTCGGTGACGCCTGGATCGCAGATCATCTGGACCACCGCGGTTAACAACGTCTTGCACGGCCGCTACGAAAAGCCTTCCAATGACCTGAAGTATCTTCTATTGGGACGCTACGGCCCGTTGCCGTTCTACGAGCCGGAGGATTGGATCTACGAAAAGGTGCTCGAATACCAACGCTACGACAGCAAAAAATGGCATAAGATCCTCTACGATGAAGGGGGGCATGTGAAGCCTGGTGATGCAGACCTGGAGCAGGAACGGAGCCGACTTCAGGCAGAACTGGGGCGACCGGTCTCCGATGAAGACCTGGTCCTTTATCTCCAATTCCCCTTTGATGCGATGTCGTTTTTCAAGTTCGAGGACCGCTACGGCAAGACCTGGCTCTTGCCGCCGGAGATCTGGTTTCGGCGGGGCGGCTTTAAGGACGGCGAGCGCATCACCTTTGCAGATGAATACGGTGTACCCCACTATATTGAGGTGATCTCCACCCGCAGGGAAGGCAACAACGTGCTCGCCACGATGCTGGTGGACCACAGTTTCCAGACCCTCAGTGTCAAGATCGAAGAAGCAGAAGCTCCCCCGACTCCCGCCTAAGCTCGCCCACTAGAGGCAGGCCAGTCGCTGGCCGCAAGGGCGAATCCCGACTGGAGCCTAGTTAAATTAACGACAGTCTCTCATCGTAAATGAACTCCCTGGTATGCCGGCCAACCCTTTCCGGTTCCAGGTGAATTCTGGCGCTGCCGGATTCCATGCCGGCCCGGGCCACCGCCTCGGCCACGGCCGGGGGAACCCGGAAATCCATGGCGTCCGGCAGGATGTAGCCGGGGCTCAATTTATCGCCTACCAAGCCTGCAATCGCATGTGCCGCGGCAATATTCATGGCATTATTGATGGATCTGGCCCGGATGTCCAGGGCGCCGCGAAAGATTCCCGGAAAGGCCAGACAATTGTTCACTTGATTGGGGAAATCCGATCTGCCGGTGGCTACTACCGCGGCCCCGGCCATCCTGGCTTCCTCTGGATAAATTTCTGGATCAGGATTGGCCATGGCAAAAACAATGGGATCAGGAGCCATGGATCTTACCATTTCCTGATTGAGAACGTTCGGCCCGGAGAGCCCGATGAAGACTTCTGCACCCTTCAAGACATTGGCCAGGGCGCCTTTTTGTTTTTCCGGGTTGGTGATTTCCGCCAACTCATTCTTGATAAAATTCATCCCCTTGGGACGTCCTTTATAAACCGCGCCGGTGGTATCGCAGACAATGATGTTCTTGGCGCCGGCCAGGATCAGCAATTTAGCACAGGCAATGGCGGAGGCGCCGGCGCCGTTAAAGACAATCTTCACCTCTCCCAGTTGCCGGTCGATGATCTTCAAGGCATTGATGATGGCTGCCAGGTTTACCACGGCTGTGCCGTGCTGATCATCATGGAATACCGGGATATCTAGTTTTTCATGTAAGGCTTTTTCGATTTCAAAACAACGGGGGGAGGAGATATCTTCCAGGTTGATCCCGCCGAAGGCCGGAGAAATGTTCTCCACCAGTTGCACCACCAGGTCAGTGTCCTGGGTACTGATACAGATGGGGAAGGCCTCCACGCCGCCAAAGGTCTTAAAGAGGATGGCCTTCCCTTCCATAACCGGCAGAGCGGCCCGGGGGCCGATATTTCCCAGGCCCAGAACCGCGCTGCCGTCAGAAACGATGGCCACCAAGTTACTCTTGCAGGTATATTCATAAGCGGCCATGGTGTCGTTAAGAATTTTCTGACACACCTCCGCCACCGCACCCGGAGAATAGAGCCGGCTGTAAATGACTTCATCCTTGATGGGAACTTTGGTGTAAATCTGCACACACCCCTGATAGCGGCGATGCAGTTCCAGGGATTCCTCGTCAATACTCAGCTTCCCGTAATCCTGGCCTTCCGCGGGCAGCCAGGCCAGCTCTCCTTCGTAAATATATCTTTCGGTCCGCTCATAAACCCGCTCAGGGGTGACGTCATCCGGAGACAGTGAGGCAACGCCCGTTTCTTGAGCCGCCTGGGCCACCGCTTTGGCAACTACCGGGGAGATACGCCAATCCATTTGCCGGGGAATAACAGAGGTGGGGGATAATTTTTCTTCCGGAATCATATCGGCCAAGGCCCGGGCCGCGGCCAGATACATGGGGATATTGACCCGATGGGCCCCGACATCCAGACATCCCCGGAAAAATCCTGGGGTTACCAGAGATGAACGTATCTGGTTGTCGCTATCCGCCAGGGCGGTGGCTACCACTGCGGCTCCCCCGGCTTTGGCTTCCGCTTCACTGATTTCCGGTTCTGGGAGAGCCAAGGCAAAGACAATGGGGTCAGCGGCCATGCTGGCCACCATCTCCCTGGTGACCAAGCCTCCTGCCGAAAGACCGATGAAAACATCCGCGCCTCTCATAATCTCGGCCAGGCTGCCTTTGACATCTTGGGGGCCCATCAAACGGGCGACTTCGGATTTGGCCCAATTCATCCCGGCCATGCGGTAAACGTGGAGAGCGCCATGTCGATCGCACAGGACAATATTATTATGGCCGGCGGCAATCAGTCCTTTGGCCACGCCGATGCCGGAAGCCCCGGCGCCGCTGATGACGATGCGCACCTCCGTCAGCTTTTTCCCCACCACCTTGAGGGCATTATAAAGAGCCGCCAGCACGATGATGCCTGCGGCATGGCTCTCATGGTGCAGCACCGACACCCGCACGGCTTTCCGGATGCGGTTCTCGATAGTGAAGCATTTCGGCGCGGCCATGCTTTCCAAACAAAATCCCGCAAAGGTAGGGGCGAGGATGCGGACAACTTCCACAATCTCATCGGCGTCCTGGGTCTCCAGGGCAATGGGCACCGCATCCACGTTGGCGAAAGTCTTATAAATAACCGACTTGGCCTCCAGTTTGGGCAATACCGCCAAAGCCCCAATATTGCCATATTCATACACTTGACTGCCGTCGGAGATCAGGGCAATGGAATTGCCCCGGCAGGTGTAGCGGTAGGAGGCGACGGGATACTTATCGATCTCCCGGCAGATGGCCCCCACTCCGGGAGTATAGATCCGACTTAGCACGGACACGTCCCGGATGGGCATCTTGCTCTTGACCCCGATCAAGCCGCGATAACGGCGACGGTATGATAAGGCATCAGATTCGTTAGTCATTTTGTTATCCCTCTACTGTTTAAAGGGGCTCTTCCGCCCTTATCCGTATACCCAATGGCAAAGGCACACCTCTCAGGAAAAGAAATTGCGCTCCATACTATGCCACTGACCCGGGTCCGGCAGGAAAGCCGTTCAAGGCCGGATACCGGAGACGTTTGGATCTTTAATCCATTTTGTCGTGGATCCGGTAAAGAACCTTATAGTTGCTTTCCAGCTCCTTGAACATGGACTCTTCATCTTTAACTTCTTTGGCGCGGATATAAACATGCCGAAAGCCCGGGGTGGCATCCTCATATCCGGTTAAAATGCTAGCGATGCGCCCGCCGTGCGCCCGAATGACACTGGTCACCTCCGCAATGGACCCCGGCCGGTCTTCCAGCTCAAAGCCTAGGGCCAGTTCTGCCTGATAGATGCCGGAGATGGAGACAAAGGTCCGGAATATGTCGCCTTTGGTAATGATGCCCTCCAGCTCTCCTTTGGGGTTGACCACCGGCAGGGCCGAAATATTATGCTTCAGCATGACCGCCGCCGCTTTTTCCACCGTCTCCCCCGGGGTGATGGTAAAAAGCCTGGAACCCAGCAGGGTCTTGACCTTGACCTTTTCCAACAGGTAGTAAAGCTCGTGAACATCCAGGGTGGTGGCCTTGGAAGGCTGCGCTTCCTTGAGGTCACGGTCGGAAATGATGCCGACGAGGCGTCCCTTTCTCAGAACCGGCAGATGTTGAATGTCGTTTTGCTTCATGAGTTTGGACGCTTTCATGATGGAAGCGTCCTCATCTACGGTGATCAGGTCCCTGCTCATACAATTATGCACCGGCATGACCAATCTCCTTTCCGGCACCCTGACCGGTTAGTTAAATCCCCAGGAAGGCCTGTTTGACTTCCTCGTTTTCCAGGAGTTCTTTGCCCTTACCTGCCAGGACAATCCGGCCGTTTTCCAACACATAGGCCCGATCGCAGATGGCCAGGGTCTGTTTGACATTCTGCTCCACCATGAGAATGGTCAGGCCTTCCCGGTGGATATCCTGGGCCAGGCGGAAGATCTCTTGAGTCAACAGGGGGGAAAGCCCCAGGGATGGTTCGTCGAACAGCACCATCTTGGGCAGTGACATGAGTCCCCGGGCAATGGCGCACATCTGCTGTTCCCCTCCCGACATGGTGCCGGCCAGCTGTTTCTGCCGTTCCTTCAGGCGGGGGAAGAGTCCCAGCACCCATTCCAGGGTTTCCTTCCTCTTGGCCTTGGCCCGGGGGGTGAGGGACCCCAACTCCAGGTTCTCCCTGACCGTCATTTCCGGAAACAGTTGCCGCCCCTCCGGCACGTGGGCGACGCCCACCTCGGTGAGGCGATAAGGGGGCAACTGGTCCAGGCGTTGACCCTCAAAAATGATTTCACCTTTGGTGGGGTGGATGAGACTGGAAATGGTCTTCATGGTGGTGGTCTTGCCCGCCCCGTTGGCCCCCACCAGGACCACAAATTCTTGGGCCGCCACATGGAAGGAGACGTCCCAGAGCACCTGGATGTCGCCATAACCGGCATCGACATTTTTTAATTGCAGCATCTTCCTATTCCTTTCCCAGGTAGGCCTCGATCACCGCCGGATTGTTGCCCACCTCCGCCGGCGTGCCCTGGGCGATTTCCGTGCCGAAATTGATGCACAGCAGCCGGTCGCAGAGACTCATGATCACTTGCATGATATGCTCCACGATAATGATAGTGATCCCCGAATCCCGGACCTTTCGGATCAATTTCACCCCTTCGGCTTGCTCCTGGGGGGTGAGCCCGGCCATGGTTTCGTCCAGGAGGAGCAGCTTGGGCCCGGTGGCCAGGGCCCGGGCGATCTCCAGTCTCTTGCGATCCCCAAGGGTAACGGCGCTGGCGGGAAGATCTTTTTTCGCCAGAAGTCCGCAAAATTCCAGGACTTCCAGGGCCTTCTCCTCTGACTGGGATTGGGAGGCGGCCCGATTGAACGCCGAAGTCATCACATTTTCCAAAATCGTCATGCGCCGCAGCGGTTTGACGACCTGGAAGGTCCGGCCAATTCCTAATTTACAGATTTTCCAGGTGGGAAGCCCGTTAAGTTTCTCTCCCTGAAAGAAGATACTCCCGGAAGTAATGGGATAATAGCCGTTGATCAGATTGAAGCAGGTGGTCTTGCCCGAGCCGTTGGGACCGATGAGCCCGTAGATTTCGCCTTGTTCCACCTGAAAACTCAGGTCATTGACCGCAGTCAACCCGCCGAAACACTTGGTGAGATTCTCGGTCTGAAATAAGCTCATAATTTTTTCCTTCTCTTTGAGCCTTCAACCATCAGCTTGCAGTGGTCAAGACTTGCTGACCCCTAATGTAACGGGTATAGCATGGCCTCCGCGGTTTTGGCGGCTTCGGGCCAGACTATCTGGTTGAGCAGGAGGCTGATCAATTTCCCCTGGGCGTCTTTCTGCCACTGGGTGAGAAACATCTCGTGGCCGATCTGCAGTCCGTGGGACTTGGGGTTCTGGTCGAATTTCAGGCGCCCATAGAAAGTGAGCAGATCCAGTTTATCCAGCATTGCTTTGATCTTGGCGGTGTCGGTGGAGCCTGCAGTCTGGACGGCTTTCTGCAAGAGCAGGCCGGCCACGTAGCCCCCGGCGCTATGGTAAGAAGGCCATTTTTTATATTTGGCCCGATAGGTCCTGACGAAATCCGGGATGTTGGGGCCATACCATTCCAGGCCGGCCGCCTGGGCCGCTTCCGGGCTGTACTTGGCCAAAGGCTCCCACTGGCTGGGGCCGATGACCCCCACCGCCGCCTCCCCCAAATCCGCAAACCCGGGCTCCGACGGCGCCACCAGCAAGGCCACCATTTTGGCTTTCACGTCCTTCTCATAAATTTGCCGGGCCAGGGCTTGGCTGTCGGCAATGTGGCCGCCCCCCATCACCGCTTCCACCCCCTGGGGAATTTTAGCAATCAAGGGGGCGAAGTCCCGCTGGCCGCTGTCGTATCCTTCATGCAGCACTATCTGGTAGCCTTTGCCTTCGGCATAAACCTTGAGAGCGCTTACCACCTCGGTGGAGAAGAGGTCTTTCTCATGCAGGATGGCCACCTTCCTGGCCTTGGGGTCCAGCTTGCCCAGGAGATCAAGAGCGCCGGTCAAGTAGCGGGAAGCCGGCGAATAGGTTTGGTAGATCAGGGTGTGGCCTTTCTTATAGGTGACGTCTGAGGCCGCGCCGGCGGTGATCATGAGCTTCTGGTGTTTCTGGGCTATGGCCGCGGCCGCGTCCGCCAGGCCGCTGCTGTAAGGACTGATGAGGAAATCCGCCTTATCTTCGTTAATCAAGGTGCTATAGAGTTCCCGGACGCGCTCTTCCTTGCTTTCGTCGTCGTAAAATTTAACGGCAAATTTAGCCACCGTGCCATCAGCGAGCTTGATCCCGCCCGCGGCGTTCACCTGCTCCAGCCATAATTGCAAGCCGTTTATCTGCCGCAGGGACTCCATATGGAAGACACCCGTCTGCGAGGCGGTGCAGCCGATGACCAGCGTCTTGGTCTTTTCCTCCGCGGCATTGGCCGGCGGGCTCATGGCGCCCATGAGCGGAGCCGCCAGCATTATGCCCAAAAGCCACAATCCCAGGCGTTTCATCTGTCCTCCTTTATTCGGCGCCGGTTTTCGCCGGGGCCAGGGTTGCGCTTCTGGAGAAGAAACGCTTCGCCTTAGCCCAGTCGCCGACAATGCCGTTGGCCATGAACCGGATCACAAAGATGACCAGCAACCCGAAGACTAACACGTGGGCTTCACTGATCCACTTGGGAAAGACGCCGAAGAAGGAGCTCCGGAAGGTCTCCTGCAGCAGCACCATGATAAAGGCGCCGATGGCCGGCCCCCAGATTGTGCCCACGCCCCCGATGATTCCCACCAGAATGGCCATGATGGAAATGAAATAGAGGGAAAAGACTACCTCGGGATCGATAAAGCCCATGTAATTCATATAAAAGGCCCCGGCCAGACCGGTGAAAAAGGCGCTCACCATCAGGGAGATGCTCTTATAGCGGAAGGAGCTGACCCCCATGGATTCGGCCGCGTCCTGGTCTTCCCGGATGGCCACGAAATAGAAACCCCACTTGGAGCGCACGATGCGATAAATGGCAAAGACACACAGGCCGGCAAGCGCCAGGGCTAGAAAATAATAAGGGACTTTGCTCCTGAAGGTCTGCATGATCAGGATGCCCTGCATCCCCTCGGTGACGTCTTTCCAGACGATGGCCACCAGCCGGAAGATTTCGCCGATGGCCAGGGTGGCCAGGTTGAAATAGGGCCCCCGCAGGCGAAAGCAGATACAGCCGATGAGGAAGGCCACAATCATGGCCATGGGCCCGGCCAGGAGCATCCCCCACCAGGCGGAGATCTCCAGCTGGGTGACGCACAGGCCGGCAGTATAGGCCCCGGTCCCGAAAAAAATGGCGTGGCCGAAGGAAACCTGCCCCGTGTACCCGGCGATCAGATTCCAGGAGGAGCCGATTACCACCCACATCAGGGCCATAATGATGATATGCCGGTAATAGTCCGACGGGATGGCGAGCGGGAAGACGGCGAGAAGCAAGATAGGGATGAGTATTGACCACCGAATCGATTTCATGATCTTTCCCCTGCTAAACTTTGGTCAGTGTTTTCAAGCCGCCCGGCATGAAAATGAGCACCAGAAGGAAAATCACCATGGCCACGGCATCTTTCAAGGCCATGGAGATATAGGTGGCTCCCAGAGATTCCGCGACCCCCAGAACCACTCCGCCGACAATGGCCCCCACCGTGCTGCCCATGCCGCCCAGGACGGTGATGACGAAGGCCTTGAGCGTAAAGGGACCGCCCACATCCGGAAATAGATAAAAAATGGGCAGGAGCAGGGTGCCGGCGCCGGCCGCCAGCGCCGCCCCGATGCCAAAGGTTAGATAAGTGATCCATTCGGCGTTAATCCCCATCAGCAAGGCGGCGTCCTTATTCTGGGCCGTGGCCCGCACCGACCTCCCGGTATCCGTCTGCAACAGAAAGAAAAAGAGGCCCACGGTGAGCGATACGGCAATGCAGAACGCGATGAACATCGGCAGGTTGAAGGAAATCCCCCCCAGGTAAAAGGCCGCCGAACTATAGGAGGTCTTCACCGATTTATAGTTGGAATGAAAGATAAACCGCATGACCTCCGTCAATACCATGGCCACCCCCACAGTCATCAGCACCTGGTTCTGGGGCAGGATGGATTCCACCTTGAGCAGGGGGTTCAACAGGTATTTCTGGATCATGGCCCCCAGGAAAAAGAGCGCCGGCATGGTCACTAACAGGGAGAAATAGGGGTCCACGTGGAAAAAGTCGAAAAGGGTGTAGGTAATATACATGGCCACCATCATCAACTGGCCGTGGGCCAGGTTGATGATGCGCATCACCCCCATGATCAGGGTCATGCCCAGCCCGATCAGGGCATAAATGCCGCCGATCAAAATACCGGCCACCAGCGTCTGAATCAGAACTTCCATGGGCTAAAGACCTCTCTTGGGCAAACAGGTAACGGCATCGAGGAGTCACCGGTCCACGGCAACCCCCCGCTTCCCTTATTACTTCCAGATTTTTTCCCAATCGATGGGGTAAACGTAGGATTTGCTGGCGACCTCTTTCGGCCAGACCAGTTCCAGCTTGCCGTCGATCCATTGCACCAGATAGGTGGGCAGCTTGTTTTGATTGGTCAGTTTGTTGTAGGCTGTGAACTTCACCGGACCGAACACGGTCATCAGGTCCGTTTCCAGCAGCGCTTTCCGCACATCTTCCGGGGCCGGAGACTTGGCGCGTTTCAGCGCGTCGGCAATGACATAGGCCGCGGCGTACGCTTCGGCCCCGTGATACTCCGTCTCAATTCCGAACTTCTTCTGGAATTTGTCGTAGTATTCTTTGGCTCCCGGATAGGGCAGCGTCTGGTACCAGAGGGTGGCGGAAAAAATCATATCCGAGGCCTTGCCGGCATTCTTCTGGAATTCCGGCAAAGTGAACCCGGCCGCACCGCCCACGAACAGTTTGGGGCTTAATCTGAGTTCCATGGACTGTCTCATAAGCATCGAAGCGTCCATCAGATACGAGATCATGTAGACCAGGTCGGGGTTGGCTTTCTTGACATTGATCAACAAGGGCTTGAAGTCCACCCCGCCGCTCTGGTAGCCTTCCGACATGACCACCTTGATTCCCAGGCGATCGCAAATCTCTTTAAAGTCTTTGGAGCCGGCAGAGCCGAAATTGGTGTTTTCATAAAGGATGGCCGCGGTCTTGGGTTTTACCACCTCCGTGAGAAAAGATTCCAGTCCCTTGGCGTAGTCACTTACCGGAGGATTCAAACGGAACACATAATCCCATTTTTTCGCGGTGATCTTGTCATCGGAACCCGTATTGACCAGGAAAGGAAGCTTGCTCTGCTGAGCTACCCCGGCAATGGCAAAGGTCTCGGAACTGCCGTAACCGCCCCCCAGCATCAGCACCTTGTCCCGGGTGATGAGTTTTTCAGCCGCCGAGCGGGCGACATCCGGCCGTCCCGTATCGTCTTCAAAAATAAACTCCACCTTTTTCCCGTTAACGCCTCCCGCGCCGTTGATTTCCTCCATGGCCATCTCGAAAGACTTTTTTTCGATTTCACCGAACTTGGCCTTTTCGCCCGATAAGGGCAGAATGATGCCGACTTTCATGGCTTCTTGTGCCGAGGCGGGCATCGGCGGCCAGGCCGCCACCACGGCAAACGCCGCCAGAACCAGAATCAGGAGAGTTAACCCTTTGCGCATTGCTCCTCCTTTCGCAGACCTGCACCATCCGCCCAAGTCCTAGGGCTGCAGATTGCTCAATAAATTATTTTCAGTGTCTGATTTTTATTTGATTCTGGTTATGT
>Ga0233425_10000969_pt1 | contig 68728 bp, 56 predicted proteins | sample Watercolumn_Towu_2_FD_181712 | JGI IMG/M metagenome (GOLD analysis project Ga0233425, IMG submission 181712) | Freshwater microbial communities from Lake Towuti, South Sulawesi, Indonesia - Watercolumn_Towuti2014_140_MG | ecosystem: Environmental > Aquatic > Freshwater > Lake | place...
GAATCAAAACCTTGTATGGCTTCTACACGCTCAAGAGATACATCGAGAAGGACGCCCAGCGAAAAAAAGCTGAGGATGCGTTCTTGTACCTGATGGCATGAGAAGAAATGACGGAATCCAACGGGTGCCCGCACGGGAGGAATGCCGCCGATCATTGCCGTGAAGGACGGCTCAACGGCCACGATCCGGGAAAATCGCATTAAGGGCGGCGGTGTGGCAGCGGTTTTGGTACAGGGCAAGGCCACAATCAGCGGCAACAACTTCACCGGAACCGGAGAGAAGCAAGGCAACGCAATCTGAGTCTGGGAAAACTCGACGGCGACGATCAGCGACAACTACTTCGACGGCTGTCGAAATGATTCCCAGCCTTTGCGAATTCTGCCAACACAAGAAAGAGGTCGTCTCTGGGAGGGGATCACGCTTCCTCATGTGTCAGAAGTCTGTGGAGGACAAACGCTTCGTCAAATACCCGCCCCAAACGGCAGTTCGGGAACATTTCCCGCCAGTGCGATGGCCCGCCTCAAATAGCCTTCGTGATCGTTCATGCGGCCCTGTGTTCAATTTCTTCCCGACACTCCGGGCAGGTGTGGAAGCGGGTTCCCGTGCAACATACGAGATGCTCGTAACACATCTTCCTTTCACCGCACTCCCAGCATTGGGCCAGAACCATTTCCGGCTGCTCCTGTGGCGGCGTGGCGTTTTCAAAAGTATCCATGATCGACTTACCCCGTACTTTGAAACACTTCGGGCATCGCTGACGCTGCATTGACCGCCCGGAACATCGAAGCGGCTGAATCTCGCCCGAACCGCTTCTGACTACGACGCACCAGCGGATAACCCAGCCGAGTCAAAACGTGGTTCGGTTTGGAGAACGCCAGAATGTCGTAGATGACCTGATTGGTGTTCCGATCCCACTCGATCAGGAATCGCTCTTCGCCGCTCTCGACATGCCCCGGCAACGTTCCGTAGGCAAAGCCACACTTCGAGATCGGCCCGGACTCGTCCACCGTGTACACGATCCGACAGGAGTTGAGCCACCAGAAGCCCACCGCCCGGCCCATGATCGCCACGACCTGACCGACTTCGAGCGGAGTTTCTGGCGACCACACATCGACCCAGCCGAGGCGAAACTGCTGCCAGCGTTGAAGTGCAGCCCTCGCAGCGTCGAACACCACTTCCCCGCTTCCGAGTTCGATCCGGGTACGGTCTACCGTGAACCCCGCAGGAGGCTTGGTAGCGGTCGCCCCGACAGCCAAGTAACTGAATTCCAGAGCCGCCTGTTCCGCCAAGAACCGGCTCAGAACGTCTGAACTCGGTTTTCGGAGGTACAAGGTTCGCATCTCGGATTGGCCCTGCGGCCGAGCATGTCCCTCGGCCATCAAAACGGTAAAATGCCGCTGTCAGAATCATAAGTAGAGTGTAAACCGTTGCCCAACAGGGAGTTTAACCGCCGCTCATGCCGACCACGGAGCCGGACAAGTCCGAAGTCCCGTCTGCACCGACAGTTCTGCTGACGGGAGCTTCTGGCTACGTTGGCGGTCGGCTGTTGCCGCTCCTTGAACAGCAGCCCGTCCTCGTGCGGTGCTTGGCCCGCAACCCTAACAAATTGCGACCACTCGTCAGGAGTTCAACAGAGGTTGTTCGGGGCGACGTTCTGGACCCGTCTTTTCTGGCTGTGGCCTTACAGGGCGTTCAGACGGCGTACTACCTCGTACATCTCATGTCGGGATCGGCTGACTTCGAGCAAGAAGATCGGCAAGCGGCAGAGAACTTCGCTGACGCTGCCAAGCGGGCCGGTGTGCAACGGATCATCTACCTCGGTGGGCTTGGCGACGATGCCGATCCCAAGCTCTCACCGCATCTTCGCAGTCGCCACGAGGTCGGTAAGATTTTACGGGAGTCGGGCGTTGAAACGATTGAGTTTCGGGCTGGGATGGTCATCGGAGCCGGTAGTCTCTCCTACCAGTTGATGAAATCGTTGACGGATCGCCTGCCAATCATGATCTGTCCTCGCTGGCTCACCACGCCGACGCAGCCCATCGCCATTGACGACGTTTTGGCGTATCTGCTCGCTGCTAAAGACTTGCTCAAAGGCGAAAGCCGCATTTTCGAGATTGGCAGCCCCGATGTTGTCACCTACGGCGACCTGATTCGAGAATACGCTCGACAACAAGGGCTGCGGCGGTGGCTGATCTTCGTCCCGGTGCTGACGCCGTACCTTTCGGGACTCTGGCTGGCTCTCGTGACGCCTGCCAGTTTCGAGGTCGGGCGACATCTCATCGAAGGATTGAAGAATCCAACTGTGGTCCGTGACAAAAAAGCTCTGGATGTCTTCTCGATCCGACCGCTGGGCGTGAAGGAAGCCATCCGACTGGCAAGGGAAACCCCTCCGACGAAGCCCTGATTCACGAAGTCGGTCTTTTTCGATGTTAAGGAATCACGCTTCCTGCGGTTAGGATGATGTAGTGCGTTCACCCACCCACGGCCATTGCGGTTTGGCGATTTGCCCAGATTCAGGAGTGAAACGACTTGCAGCACAGACTCAGAATTGAAGAACAACTAAACCCGTTGAGGGAGGCTCTGCTCAATCACCGCATCTACGGCGAAATTGATCGCATGGATGCGTTACGTCTTTTCATGGAATACCACGTCTTCGCTGTGTGGGATTTCATGTCTTTGCTCAAGGCGCTGCAAAGACGACTCTGCTGCGTCGAAGTGCCGTGGTTGATCCCCGCTGACCCGCAGGCGTGCCGCTTCATCAACGAGATAGTGCTTGCTGAGGAATCCGACGATGATGGCCGAGGAGGATTCGCCAGCCATTTCGAGCTTTATCATCGCTCGATGAAACAATGCGGGGCCAACACCGCTGGCATTGATGGATTCCTCAGTGATCTTCGCCGGGGCGTTCAGTTTGAATTAGCACTTGCTTCACGGACAGTGCCCGCAGCGGCACGGCATTTTGTGCAGCAGACGTTCAAAATCATCGAGAGCGGCAATCTATGTGCGATAGCCTCGGCCTTCACTTATGGACGAGAAGAATTGCTGCCGGATGTTTTTGAACGCATCGTGGACAGGCTCAACATGGAGGCGGGCGGGCAACTCGAAGATTTCCAGTATTACCTTCAGCGGCATATCGGATTGGATGGCGACGAGCATGGCCCGATGGCGAGTCGGCTCGTTCAGTCCCTTTGCGGATCGGACGACTCTCTATGGAAAGTTGCTGAAGACACAGCGGTGAATTGCCTGATCGCTCGGCAAAAGTTATGGGACGGAATCTACGAAGCTGTCCGCCGCCACGGTGTATTTTCAGGACACGTTTCTGTTTAGCGAGGCCATTGATCGATCTGCCGCCAATTCTTGCTGCAACTTCTCCACCGCCACTTCCTTGGCCTTGGCTTCGACTTCGACAGTGATTTTCTTTCGTCGCCAGCACTCAGGGAAGTCGTTCACGTCGATGAAGTCGTGATGACGCTCAGGCTTCGGGCCGTCCCAGCCTTCAGTCGGACTGGAAATGTGGAACATCGGCTCACGGTTCCAAGTGGTTATAGCCTTCTTCGTGGCTTGCTCGATGCTCAGTTCATCGGGATTACAACGGTGATGATGCACGTCGTACACCAGCGGAATGCCGGTGGCCTTGCAGATTGGCAGCAGATCAACTGGCGTGAAAATCTTGTCGTCATTCTCAACAGTCAATCGGCTTCGGACCCTCGATGAAAGCCGGTCGAGATTTCGGGCGAAATCAGCGAGAGCCTTCTGTTTATCGCCATAAGCCCCGCCGCCGTGAATGTTGATGACATCGGCTCCGATCCATTCGGCCACTTCCCCTTGGTATTCAAGCTCCTGCACGGATTTTTCGACCACATCGATTCGGGGAGAGTTCATCACCACGAATTGATCGGGATGGAAGCAGGCTCGCAGCTTGTGCTTCTTGACTAACTTGCCGCACTCTTTGAATCGACGAATGATCTCGTCGCCTTCGGGCAAATCGCCCACGGAATATCCGCAGGTCGGATGTGTCTTGATCGGGAGTATCTGGCTGTTCACCCGGAAGCAGCCGATGCCGTTGTCGGCACAATACTGAAGGGCGGCGAGCAGAGCGTCGGCATTCACCAAACAAAGGCCGGAGAGCTTCGCCAGTGCGTCGGGCCGTTTCATCCTGCCGATAGCCGTCGCTGTCGTCGTGACGAACTTGATCGGCTGGTCCCGAAACGTACAGCAGAGGCCAAGTCGAATCATGGCCTCCCCCAATTCATCGCCGTAATACTCAGTTGCAGAAGCGTCGCCAGCGACACCCAGATGAAGTATGGCACTTGAGCGACGGCCACGCAGCGGTAGTGCCGCCAGACGGCGACCACGCACCAGATGATCGTCGCCCACACGATCAAAATGTCCACAGACGCCAGCGGCAGGTTCCGCATCCCGAATTGAATCGGGGTGAAGATCAGGTTGGCGACAATGTTGATGGCGAAGGGCAAGGCGACCAACCACGGCACTTTCTTTCGGATCGCCTGCACGAACACAAACCCGAAGCTGACGAGGATGATGGGATAGAGAATCTGCCAGATCATCCCTATGGTCGCCGGGGCGGGCGTCCAGCTTGGCTTGGCAAGCGAGTTGTACCACGTCATCCAGTCCATCAGCGTTTTTCAACCTTCTGCCGAAGTTCCTTGACCTCTGCTCGCAACCGTTCAATCTCTTGCTTCAGTTCTCGCAGAACGTCCGGCCCGTGTTCCCGACCTTGGATTTTTTGAATTTCCTCGGCCAGTCGTTTCTTCCCTTCCTGAACCTCACGTTCCATCCCCTCCACCTTCTCCATGATTTGGCGGGCAAGGTCATGAGCTTCGGCCATCTTTAGATTCTCGGCTGCGACTCGGAGATGGTGGATGCGTCGGCTTGCGGCTTCGAGCTTTTCCGCTTGAGCGTGGAACTCCGGGGGAAGTTTGCCATGCCCAGCGTGATGCGCATGGATCGTGTGGAGTTCTCGTTCCGTCGCAGCGATTTGTTCCCGCACTGCGGCCAACTCTTTTTCCGATGCGTTTGCCTCCCGCAGCTTCTTCTCTTTAGCGAGTAGGTCTTGCAGTCGTTCCTTCAGGTGCCGTGCTTCCTTGTCGATACCGGGTTCCCCGTTCCCCTTGGCTTTCAATTCCATTCGCTCGGCGGCTTCGAGCAGTTTCAGCGACTCTTTCTCCAATCGCTCGGCCTGTTCCTTATTTCCTTGCTCGGCCAAGACCGAGGCTTCCTTTCGCATTGCCTTGGCCCGTTCCCGAAGTTCATCGGCCTCGGAAGCAAACAGAACCCCGCCGCAGAGCAGCAGGAGGCCAAGGATCATTCCAGACAGGGCTGTGCGTTGCATTTCGTTTCCTCGCCGGGGCTTCGATTCGATCTCCCCCGGTATTTTAGCCGTGTTGGGGTGGATTCGGCACCAGCTTACGCCCGTGTGGCGACGGCCTTGGTGTCTGTGGCAAAAAAATCTGGGAGTAAAACCCCATCGCCCGTATCGCAGGGAGAGGTCATGCTCCCATGCGATTTCCTGATTCACCATCCATACTCGATGCTGACGCCGCCGAAGAACTGCTCCGCTTCTTCGACAAATTCCCTGTCTTGAAGGTCGCCGGTTTCAGCCTCTGGACCTTCGACTCGATGACTCCCCAAGCGGCGAATGCCATTGCCCGCAGCGACCTCGACATCCTCTTTCTCGATTCAGTGTGTGTCGTTTCTCCCGAAGTCGTCCGCATTCTGGCCGAATCGAATGTCAGCTACCTCAGCCTCGGTGGTTTGGAAGAAATCTCACCGGAAGTCGCTGAACTCCTCTCTCGCTATCGTGGGCAAGTTCTCAAGCTGGACGGCTTGACCGACATTTCCCCCGAAGTCGCTGCGATCCTTGCCCGCTTTCCGAAGCTGCTTTCCTTGGGCGGGATCAAGACCCTTGGCACCGCTGCTGGCAAGGCTCTGGCTCAACATCGTGGCGAGTTGATGCTGGACGGCTTGATTCATTTGCCAAAAGACGTGGCCGAAGCACTTGCCCAGCACCAAGGCAATCTCCTGTTTTTCGAGAGCCTGCGGTTCGTCTCCGATGGGGCTGCAAAGGCATTGTCGGGGTATCGGGGAAAGGTGGAAATGCCGCTGGCAGAGGAGATGGCCGAAACGCAGTAGAATCACTTTGGCTTGTTGAACACAGCGATGTACTCGGCGGCTGCGGAGATCGGAATACTGAGTACAAGATAAACAAACATGATCGGAGTACGGCTCCATGAAGGCTCTGACGGAGTACCTGACCATGAACGTCCCTGGCAAAATGGCGTTCGTGAACATTACGTCCCAGGTGGAGGAAGCAGTCAAAAAAAGCGGTGTCAGGGAGGGGATCGCCCTGATAAATTCGATGCACATTACCTCCTCTGTTTTTGTGAACGATGACGAATCGGGGCTGCACCACGACTTCGGAAAGTGGCTGGAGGGACTGGCTCCGTTCAACCCTGATCCGAACCATTACCACCACAATCGCACGGGAGAAGACAACGCCGATGCCCACATGAAGCGACAGGTGATGGGACGGGAAGTTGTGGTTGCCATCACCAAGGGCAAGCTCGACTTCGGACCCTGGGAGCAGATTTTCTACGGGGAGTTCGACGGCAACAGGCCCAAGAGGGTCTTGGTGAAGATCATCGGCGAGTGACTTGAGCCACACGGCTTGCCGTACTTCACCCGAAGGACTTCAGGATTTTGATTGGCTGCTGAGGATGCCGGAAGCGTTTGCCCTTCCGGGTCCGAAACCCCTGTTTGTTGAGTTCCCGGCAGACTTCTTCCCAGGTCAACCCCTTCCCACGAAGCTCCTGAATCTTTGCGAGCGCCGGAGCGTAGAATGGTTGTAAGTCCTCTGGAATCTTGGTCTTCGGCTTTCTCGGACGAGGCTTTTTTGGTTGAATGGCGTAGCTGCGTGTTAAGAAGACCGCAACGATGTCTAAGGAACACTATGCACATCACCAGCAGCGTGTTCATCAACGACGACGAACAGGGCTTGCACCACGATTTCGGCAGGTGGCTGGAGCAACTGGCTCCGTTCAATCCCGACCCGAATCATTATCATCACAACCGCACTGGCGAAGACAACGCCGACGCCCATTTGAAACGGCAGATCATGGGCCGAGAAGTCGTTGTGGCTATCACGAAGGGTAAACTCGACTTTGGCCGATGGGAGCAGATATTCTACGGCGAGTTCGACGGCAATCGGCCAAAGCGGATCCTGGTGAAGATCATCGGGGAGTGAAGGACGCACTTGGAAAATAGAAATCTCGCTCCCAAATTCACAGGGAGCGAGACGATTCGAATTGACGATCAAGTCATCGTTTCAGTTCTTGACGCAGTTGTTCCAGGTCTTTGATGATCCGCGTGAGCAGTTCGTCGACCTTGGCGCTACGATCACGATCGCGAGACGGTCCTCCTCCGCCGGACGGTCCGCCGCGTCCAGAGCGCGGGCCTGAATCGGGCGACGGCCTTCGCATCAGCTCTTTGGAGCCGGCTTGCGCATTCTTGAGTTGCTCAGCAAGTTCGGCCTGCATCTTGGCGAATCGTTCCTTCATTTCCTGCGGGCTTATGTTGCCACGAACATCTTTCATTGCCTTTTCAAACTCGGCACGCGCCTTATCGAATTGCTCCTTCATTTCTTTCGAGTCGAAACGGCCGAAGCCGCTCATCCCCGGCATGCCGAAGCCTCCGCCGCCGCCGAATCCGCTTGGACCACGCGGCGGCGTCGGGCGTACGAAGTCCTTTTTGGGCGGAAACTCGGAGGACTTCTTTAACTGAGCTTCGAGGTCTTTGATTCGTTCCTGCAAGCGCTGCATTTCGGCACGCAATCGCCGGGCCTCATCCTGGACGGCCGGCTGTGCACGGGCTGTGACGGCGAGGATCAAGCAAATTCCTAAAGAAGTAACTACGGGACGCATGGGTGGTCCTCCTTTCGAGTGGGCTGATCAACGACAACGACAATCAATCGTTGGCCAATTCAACACTTCAGTCATTCTGCAAAAGGGTTCATGATAACGCACTGAGAGTTTCAGCTTCGCATCAACCCAGCAACTCAGGGCGAACAATGCCGCTGCCGGCAATGGGCATTGGCCGACCGAGCGAGTCAGGCACGTGCGTATGAGCATCAATGCCAAGCAAATGAAACGCGGTCGCCAGCAGGTCCTTCGGCGACACCGGTGTTTCCTTGACTTCGCCGCCGTGCTTGTCGGTGCTGCCGACGACCTTTCCTTTTGCCGTGCCGCCGCCCGCCAACGCAACCGAATATGCCCGAGCCCAGTGATGTCTGCCGCAGCCTTTTGGTTTCGGATCGATCTGCGGAGTGCGGCCATGTTCGCTGAGCCAAAGCACAAGCGTGTCATCGAGCATGCCGCGCGCCTCGAGGTCGTGAATTAACGCAGGGTACGCCTGGTTGAAACCCGGCAGCAAATACTCCTTGAGCCGCGGGTAGTGATTATTATGTGTGTCCCAAGCACAGTTGCCGAATTGGCCAAAGCCGTCCCAAAACACAGTAACGAAGCGGCACCCCGCTTCCACGAGTCGCCGAGCCGCAAGGCAGGATTGACCGAACAAGGTCATACCGTATCGCTCTCTCATCTGAAACGGCTCGCGGCCGATATCCAGCGCGTCACGCATGCGGCTCGACGCGATCAGACTGAAAGCCTGTCGCTGATACTTGTCGAAAACGCGCTCAGTCGCCGGCGAATTCAACTGCCGGCGCGCCGAGTCGAATTGCTGCAGCAAACTCCGCCGAAGATTCAGTCGCTCGACCGGAAGATCGTCGATCTTGCGTTTGTCATGTACATCGTGATTCGGTCCAATCGTCGAGACGCGGAAGCGGCCGGCGGCGGACGTAGCTGCATACGGATCGTGAAACAACTTGGATTGTCCATCCGTGTATCGAGGAGCGATCTTTTGCCCCGCCCCGTCGAAGTCCGTCCAGACGGGATCGTAGCCTTGGCCGAGAAATGCCGCGTACGGGCCGGCGCTGACATTCATGTCCGTCTTTGAATTCAGCAGCCACGGCAGGGCGATGTTTCGCGGCATTGGCGGGGTGACTTCACCGCTTCGCTTTTCGTCGATGTAGTCGACAACCGAGCCGATGAACGGCCAGTGCAGAGGATCGCGTGGGCGCGTCTCCAAGACCGGCGAGTAAGTCGGCATTCCCGTCACCGCATAGGCGACGCCGTGCTCTGCATACGGATGCGTCACCGACCTGACTACGCAGATGCGATCCATAATCTGCGCAACTTGCGGCAAAAGTTCGCCGACGAGCGAGCCGGGCACATTGGAACGTATCGCCTTGATTTCACCTTGAATCTCCGCAGGCGCGTCGGGCTTGGGATCAAAGGTTTCATGTTGGGGCGGCGAACCGTAAGGGAACAGCAAGATGCACGCTTTCGCTTTGCCAAAATGATTCGATCTGGAACTTGGCGATGCTTGCAGTCTCATTGCATCTGCGAGACCGACGCCGAGAGCTCCCAATCCGCCAATGCGAAGGATCTCGCGACGACTCACCCCTGAGTTGGATGCCAATTTGGATCTAATTTGAATCATTTGGGCCAACGGTGCAGGAATACCATGATCGTATCACACTGACATTGGGCAGTCACCAAAGAAAAAGTCGAAGCTGACAAGAGGGTATTAGATCCAAATCGATTGACGATCATTGAATAGCCAATGACGAAACGCGCCGATCAGGCGTCGATGCCACTTTCAGGTTTCGTCCTTAGAAGCAGGTTGCGTCGATTTAACCGACACCGGGCCGAACCGAATTCTGTCAAATTGATTCCGGTTGATAGACCTCCTCGACGTATCCGTTTCGCATCCAGTATTTGCTTCGCGAAAGTCGGCGAAACCCGCCTACTTGTTGCATTAGCTCGGCGACACATAACTGAGGATCGTATCGATCCACTGCGACCTTCGCTTCCTGATTGATCGACAGGAACTGTTTCTTAACGCTTCGGCGAATGTCCTTCAAATACTCGATGGCCGTTGCGCGGCCCATTTCCGGGAAAGAGTTGGTGTTAATCACATAATCGATCGATCGATTCGGAATCCGATCAAAGCGCCAACCTGGTAAGATCGAGACGTCGCCGCTGTCCTCTCCGTAAAGGCGTACGCTGCCTGGCGGCAGCGACATGATCAAGAAGTAACCCTGCAACGCACAAACCCATGGTAGATCGTAGATCGAGTAATTTCGGAAACCGGCGCGGTACATCAGAAGGGCAAGGCTGCCATAGCCGCCGCCGATCTCCGCAACTGAGTCTTTTGGCTTCGCACCGAGCTCGATCATGCGAGTCACCGTGTATGCGTGAATCAAACTGTCGATGCTAGTCTTGGAATCTCCGATCACGCAGCCGTATGCTCCCCCGACTTCTGGGAATGATAAGTCGAGCCCAATTTGATGTTCGATGGCACTGTAGGTTGCGGCGGTGTCGATGTCTAACGCGCTAAAGTGACCTTCCATGTCTTGTTCGGAATTCGTGATGCACAATGTGCCGACCGCTTCGGCCAGGGACCTCAATATGTCAGTGAAGCGCATCAGATAAGGACCGTACGATTGCGTCAAGAAAAAGTTCCATACTTGTTCGCAAACACATCCCAAACCCCAAACGAGATTCGTCCGAAACATCGACCGAAGATGCTCGAATACAGCTACTGCGTTCCCTGCTTTGAGGGCCGCGACAAATGACTTTGCGTTGCGCGCTTCACCTAACTCCCACATGCACGGAGCCGGCCGCTGCAATTCGGCGCTCGCGCGATTGTACGCTGCAATCACACGTTGGACTGCTTCTTCGCTGCGTTTGTTTTCCTCGTCAGGTTGGCCGCTGAAAGGCAACGCAAACTTTGCTTTGGTCGGCGGATGCAACATATGGGGATAGAATGACTTTCTTAGCGCTTCCAGTTGCCCCATCACTGAGTCGCTGTTTCTGGCTTCTGCAAGTTCCGATGCCAAGCGGTGTATCATCCCTTGCATGGTTGCCATCGTGGCGTCTGTTACGACGTGAATGGGCCCAAGCTTCACGTTGCCTCCTTGCAGTGCACAGGTCCGGGATCGCGAGTTTCCTTCGAGAAGTCCGAATTGTGTCACACTTGATTGGCGCGGACAAGTGCGAAGTTCAAACCCAGGCTTGTGCTCAATTGGTAATTGAATAGGACGGAGATGCGTTCGATACAGCGTCGGCTTGGAAACCTAATCGCACCTTAAACACATTCGACTCAAGTGCAGAGGCAGAAGAGTTTCGATTCCTTGGACTGTAGCGTAACATGGCCGTTTTGCCGGCACATGAAAGTATCAGATGTCGGTCATTTCGACGGGCGCTTCCGCGCTGCAAGGTAAGCTCTCATATGACCACCGGCAGACACTCCTGGGATGGCATCTTTACCATTCTGATGTTCCGGTTTGGCAGGCTGCTTCGGATCCATAGCCGCGGGGTCCAATCGCGGAATGGTTATTTCGCAAGTACTATCTGATAGCGCGGGCGGAGGACTCTGCGAATCCAGCAACCATTTGACATCACGTTCTTGAACTTGCGGCGGGGGCTGTGCGTCCTCGTTGCCGGCGATTCGAAATTCGAAGTGAAGCGCGCCAATGCGAAGATGGTCGCCATCATGCACGACAACTTCGCCAGCAATCGGGTGATCGTTGAGCAATGTGCCGTTGGAACTCTTCAGATCTCGTACTTTGACTCTTCCTGCCCAGGCAGCCACAGCACAATGTAACCGACTCACGTTTGGGCAATGCGGTCGCAAATGACACTGCGGATCGCGACCGATCAGGAAAATCGTTTCAGGCAAAGGTATTACTCGCCCTTTGTGAACGCCATCCACGACTATGAGACTGGCTTCCATGAATCTACAAACGATTGATAACTGACCGGGAAACTCGCCACGCGCGCTGCATGGTTTGGATAATCATTTCTTAACAATTCTCCCATCGGTTTTCCAGATGTAGTGATGCATCCTTGCGGATTGGCTGATAAATGCGTTTCATCTTCAATCGACATCTTTTTGCGCTACGCGATGAGTGGTATAACAATCGGTATTCCGCCTGATTGATCACGTTTCCGTTTCGAGGCGTCATGAAACGCATCAGTATTGCAATTAGCTGTTTCTTTTGGGCGAATTTGTTGCTTGCGCAAAAGCCTGACGGTGCTTCACATTGGGCCTTTCGGCCGCCGGAGCGTGCGGCCGCGCCAACCATTCGAGACAGTACATGGGTACAATCCGAGATCGACCGGTTCGTTCTCGCAAAGCTCGAGAAGGAAGGACTAAGGCCTTCCCCTCGTGCCGACCGTGTTACGTTGGCAAGGCGTCTTTGGCTCGACTTGATCGGCCTGCCGCCGGAGCCCAAGGACCTCGACGCATTTTTGAATGACAAGTCGGTGAACGCCTATGAGAAACTGGTCGAAAGTCTTCTCGCATCGCCGCACTATGGCGAGCGATGGGCCCGTCACTGGCTCGATGCGGCACGATATGCCGATTCGGACGGCTTTGAAAAGGACAAAGCAAGGCAGGTGTATTTCTTTCGGGACTGGGTGATTAACGCGTTGAATCGTGACTTGCCGTACGACCGGTTCATTATTGAACAGATTGCTGGCGACCTGCTTCCCAACGCAACGCAGGATCAAGTTGTTGCAACGGGTTTTTTGCGTAATTCTATGATCAACGAAGAAGGCGGGATCGATCCCGAACAGTTTCGCATGGAAGCGATGTTCGACCGTATGGACGCGATCGGCAAGGGTATTCTCGGTTTGACGATTCAGTGCTGTCAATGTCATGACCACAAGTATGATCCGATCAAACAAATCGATTACTATCGAATGTTCGCATTTCTGAATAACTCCCATGAAGGGAGTATCGCCGTCTATTCTCCCGACGGACTGCAGACACGCGCCAACTTGTTCCGACAAATGGCCGCTATTGAAGAAGGGTTGCGGCATCGCGATGCCGATTGGCGAAAAAAGCTGCATGCTTGGGCCGGTAAAGTTCGCAACGATCAGCCGGCGTGGGAGATTCTCCGGCCGCAACTCGACGCCAGCGGCGGGCAGAAGCACTATCTGCTGGACGACGGCTCGATCCTTGCCGCCGGTTACGCGCCGACGAAACACACGACCGATTTCACGGCCAAAGCAGCTACGAAGGGAATTTCAGCGGTCCGACTGGAAATGCTTAACGATCCAAACCTTCCGTTGGGCGGACCTGGACGTTCAATCTTTGGGCTGTGTGCCCTTTCTGAGTTTCGCGTCGAGGTTGCGCCGGCCGATCAACCGAGCAAGCGTCAGAGCGTCAAGGTGATATCAGCCACAGCCGACGTGAACCCGCCGGAGCACGAGTTGAACAAGGCGTTCGACGATCGAAGCAAGAAGCGGCGTGTGACGGGCCCGATTGGTTACGCCATCGACGGCAAAGACGATACGGCTTGGAGCCTTGATGCCGGACCGGGCCGCAGCAACGTGCCTCGCAAGGCGGTGTTCGTGCTGGAGAAGCCGGTTTCGTTTCCGGCAGGCGTGATCGTAACAGTGAAGCTGGTGCAAAACCACGGCGGCTGGAATAGCGACGACAATCAGAATAACAACCTCGGCCGATTCCGCCTGTCGGTAACCGATGCAGAAGCGCCGGCGGCCGATCTGCTCTCGGCGCAGGTTCGCGCGATTGTGGGTAAACCGCCTTCCGACTGGTCGTTGGCCGAGGAAGGCGCCGCGTTCAGTCATTGGCGAACCACGGTCGCTGCGTGGAAGGATGCAAACGACAAGATCGAGTCGCTTTGGCAGAAGCATCCGCGGGCCGAGTCGCAGTTGGTGTTGCAGTCTCGTGAGATGCCGCGGCCGACGCATGTTCTCAAGCGTGGCGACTTTTTGAAGCCGCTGGAACCGGCGACGCCCGGCGTTCCAGGGGTGTTCCATCCGATTTCAGTCGAATCCAAGCCCAAGAATGTGCCGGATCGCTTGGCGTTTGCCCGTTGGCTGGCGGATCGAAAATCGCCCACGACAGCGCGAGCGGCAGTCAATCGCGTTTGGCAGCAGTACTTCGGCACCGGCCTCGTGTCCAGCAGCGAAGACCTCGGCGTGCAATGCGAACCGCCGAGTCATCCTGAGTTGCTCGACTGGCTGGCTGTCGAGTTTATGGAACGGAATTGGTCGATGAAGGCGCTGCACAAACAGATCGTCATGTCGGCTGTGTATCAGCAGCAATCGCGCCTGACGGTGGAGTTGGCGACACGCGATCCATATAACCGGCTGTTGGCGCGGGGGCCTCGATTCCGTGTCGAAGCTGAAGTCGTGCGCGACATTGCGTTGTCGGCCAGCGGCTTGCTGAACCCAAAGGTCGGCGGCCGCAGCGTATTCCCGCCGCTGCCGGGGTTCATGTTGTTGCCTCCGGTGAGTTACGGTCCAAAGACCTGGCCCGAGGATCACGGTCCGGAGCGGTACAAGCGATCGATGTATGTGTTTCGCTATCGTTCGTTACCTTATCCGGTGTTGCAGACGTTCGACGCGCCGAACGGCGATTTTGCTTGTGTGCGGCGAAGCCGGTCGAACACGCCGTTGCAGGCGCTGATGACTTTGAATGAGCCGATGTTTCTTGAGTTTGCTCGGGCATTGGCGCTGAAGACGTTGAACGAAGGAGGTGCGAGCGACGTAGCTCGGCTGGCGTTCGCCTTTCGCCGATGCGTGTCGCGGCTGCCGGATGAAGTGGAACGTGAGACGCTGCTGTCGCTATTGGCGAAGGAGCGTAGTCGGTTTGAGAAGCCCGATGCTAAGCCGTGGGAGATTGCGGCGAACGATCCGTTGAAACCGCCGGCGCTGCCGGACGGTGCACGTGCCGCTGATGCCGCTGCCTGGACGGTCGTTGCGCGTGTTTTGCTTAACCTGGATGAGGCGATCACGAAAGAGTGACAGTTCAGCGAAAGTCGCGTGACTTGGTGTTGAGATCGGTAAACGCTGCCGAAAGGTCCTGCAGCTTTTTGACGATGATGTGAATGACGCCGGCTTCGCGCTGCAACTGGCCGTGGGCGATCATCGCGGTTGAAGCACGGGCCACCGTTCGGTAGAGTTCCCACACATCGGGCCGCACGATCAGGTTGACCATGCCGGTTTCGTCTTCGAGCGTTACGAAGGTGATGCCCTTGGCGGTGCTGGGCCGTTGTCGCAACAGGACGATGCCGCCGACTTTCAGCCAGCGATTGGTTCTGGTTGCCCCCAACTCGCGTGCCGGTGTAACGCCCAGTTGATTCAGGTTCGCCCGCAGGAACGCGACCGGATGTTGCTTGAGCGACAATCCGTTCGATCCATAATCGGCCAGCACTTCATGAAACGGCGACATCGGCGGCAAAGCTTCGGGCGGATGTTCGACGTCGATGCCGTCGAACAACGACGGTGATTCACGAGGCGGCAGCGCCTGCCACAACGCCGACCTGCGTGGCAATGGCAGCGAGCCGAACGCGTCCGCCTCTGCCAACCGTTTCAGCGCCCCTTGTCCCAAGCCGCTGCGCTTCGCGAAATCCTCGAACGAACGAAACGGCGCGTCGGCCCGCGCTGCTACGATGGCCTCGGCGTGAACTTGCCGGAGCCCGCGAACCATGCGCAGGCCCAGCCGAAGAGCAGGGGACAGGGCAGACGTGCAAGCTTTGGAAGTTTCCTCGTCGCTCGCTCCCTCTCCCCCGTTTCGGGGGAGAGAGGTAGGGGTGAGGGAGATTGAGCCGGCATCTGCCGAAAATCCCCCCTCATCCTGTCCTCTCTCCCCGCAAAGCCGGGAGGAGAGGGGGCGTACCGGGGCGCGTGCTCCTACTTGGCAATGATGCGCCAAGCCGCGCGCTGCCTCTTGGTTGTGGTTATGCCGCGCCAGGGATTCCGCAATCCGCAATCCGCAATCCGCAATCCGCAATTCCAACGTGCAGTCCCACTCGCTCGCATTTACATCGATCGGCAGAACCATGACGCCGTGCTTTTTCGCATCGGCGACCAGTTGCGCCGGCGCGTAAAAACCCATCGGCTGGCTGTTGATGATCGCTGCGCAGAACGCGGCCGGATAGTAGCATTTCAGCCAGGCCGATACATAAACCAGGAGCGCGAATGAGGCGGCGTGCGACTCGGGAAAACCGTACTCTCCGAACCCCTGAATCTGCTTGAAGACGCGTTCCGCGAAGTCCGGCGTGTAGCTGTTCGCTAACATGCCGTCGATCAACTTGATTTTGAATTGTTCCATAACGCCGCGGCGTCGCCAGGCGCCCATCGCACGGCGCAGTCGGTCGGCCTCGCCGGGCGTGAAACCGGCCGCGACGACCGCCAGCCGCATCGCCTGTTCTTGAAAGATTGGCACGCCGAGTGTTTTTGCCAGCACGTCGCGGACCGCATCGCTGGGGTATTCGACCTGTTCGAGCCCGGAGCGTCGGCGAATGTAAGGGTGCACCATGCCGCCTTGAATCGGCCCGGGACGCACAATCGCGACTTCGATCACCAGATCATAAAAGCATCGCGGTTTCAATCGCGGCAACATGCTCATCTGCGCTCGGCTTTCGATCTGAAACACGCCGATCGTGTCGGCTCGACCGATCATGTCGTAGACCACCGGATCCTCGGCCGGCACTGTGGCAAGAGTGAGTTTGGCCGCATGCGGCTTGAAATCAGCGAATGCTGTGCCGCAAGCGGCGACCAAGTCAAAGCACTTTCGAATCGCCGTCAGCATGCCCAGCGCCAGGCAATCGACCTTGAGAATTCCCAATGCGTCGAGATCATCCTTGTCCCACTGCACCACTGTGCGGTCGGCCATGGCGGCGTTTTCAATCGGCACGAGTTCGCACAACGGCCCTTGCGTGATGACCATACCGCCGACGTGCTGCGACAGATGCCGGGGAAAACTCAATAACTCATGTACCAGTTCGACCAGATGCCGGCCCGTGTCGGATTCAACCGGGAAGCCGACTTCGCGAAATCGGCCGGCAAGTTTCTCTTCGTCGTGATGGTGGTCCATCGCCTTGGCCAGCACGTCGACGCGGTCCAGCGACAGCCCCAGTGCCTTGCCTACGTCGCGCACTGCCGAGCGCGCTTGATAGGTGATAACCACGGCAGTTATGCCGGCGCGTTCACGGCCGTATTTTTCGTACACGTATTGCAGCACTTCCTCGCGGCGCTCGTGTTCGAAATCGACGTCAATGTCCGGTGCTTCGTTGCGTTCTTTGCTGATGAATCGCTCGAACAACACGTCGATGCGCTCGGGATCGACCGAGGTGACGCCGAGACAGAAACAGACGGCGGAATTGGCGGCCGAACCTCGACCTTGACACAGGATGTCGCGGCTGCGGGCGAACCGCACCAGATCCCAAACGGTCAAAAAATACGCCTCATAACGCAGTTCGGCGATCAGCGCCAATTCATGCTCGATCAGCTTGCGCACTTTGTTCGGCACACCGTCCTGGTAGCGCTGTCGAGCGCCGTCCCATGTCAATCGAGTTAGGTGTTCGAGCGGCGTCTGTCCCGGCGGACACAGTTCTTCCGGATACTCGTACCGCAGTTCGTCGAGCGAAAAGTGGCAGCGATCCGCCACCTCGACTGTCCGCGCTACCGCGTCGGGGCAGGCGGAAAACAACTCAAGCATTTCGGCCGGCGATTTGAGGTGCCGCTCGGCGTTGGCGAAGCGATGTACACCCAGTTGAGCGACCGAACAGCCGAGGCGAATCGCTGTCAGCACGTCTTGCAGCAACCGCCGCTCGGGCACGTGATAATGCACATTGTTGGCGACGACGAGCGGCAACCGGGCTGCCTTGGCCACGTCGATCATCCGTTGCAGCACGCGTTTGTCGTTCGGCCCTCGATGCAACTCGGCGACGGCGTAGCAACGATCGCCGAATGCTTCGCGGTAAATCGCCGCTTGCGGCATAGCGTCCATGTCCGCTAGGCCGCAAGCGGCTAATCGAACTCCCGCAATCAACCCGTCGGCGTGCGCCGCCACGTCGTCGAACGTTAGATAGCATTCGCCTTTCGGCGCTGCCCGGCGGCCGTGCGTGATTAGTCGGGACAATCGGCCATAGGCGGCGCGGTTCGTTGCCCATAACAGTACCGGCGGTGCATCGAGGGGCGTGATTTCAGCGCCGATCAGAAGCTTCAGGCCGGCTTCTTTCGCAGCAACGTGAGCACGCACGACGCCGGCCAGGCTATTGCGATCGGTAATTGCCAGCGCCGCATAGCCGAGTTCCGCCGCTCGGCCCGCCAACTCGTCGCCGTGAGAAGCTCCTTCGAGGAATGTGAAGTTCGTGCAGCAGTGCAACTCGGCGTAGCGCAGCGCATCACCGACGTTGCGCGGCGGCAACGGAGGAGGAGATCGTTTCGGATGTGGTTGATCAGGCATGATTGAACGCTAAGCCGCAAGCGGCTTTTAACCATGTAGGAACCATGTCTCGTCCTGCCGACGGCGGAAGATCCAGAATCGCCGGCCCATGGTCGTCTCAACCCAGTAGTAATCGCGCTGAATGTCCTCGCCGCGCCACCAACCGGTTTCGATCCGCTCCGGCCCCCAGTAATGGCAAACTACATGATCCCGTTCTTCCCACTCGAACCGCAGCGGCGGCCCTTCGGGCACGATGGACATCACGGCGATTGCGACGGGTTTCTTGTGCAGACAAACCGGCCGTGGCAACAGCACAGGCGGTGCGGTGTTCGAATCGAGCTTTTCCTCGACCACCCACGGGGAACAGTGAAACGCGTGCTCCGGCTGGGCGTCGGCCAACAGGCGCGGCCGCAATACAGCGACATTGCCGAGCCGGTTGCTCAATCGCTCGATCAATGCCGGGAAATATCGGCTTCGCTCGGCGCCCGGATCGCGGTAAAGCTGTTCCTGATGGAATTCGAGCGGCCTCACGACCTCGGCATGTAACACGATTTCGCTGATCTCCGCATTGGTCTGCACTCGTTCGAGATGCAGATGCAATAATTCTCGTAGATGCGAATCGCTCGCGCTCGGCTGCAGCAAGCCTATGGCGATAGAGATCGGCGAACCGACGGTCTGGCAAAGCGTGCAGTGCAATCGTTGGACGCCAAGTTGCCGGGGTTTGAGTTGATTCAAAATTCGGCTGAGCAATTCTTCGAGCGAGGCCTCAATCCAGCGGCGGTCGGAGATCGGCGGATCGAACGGGCTGCATGCTTCGACCGGCTCTGACGGTTGAATAGGCGTCAATATCTCAGGCGTCCGCCCCAGCGCCTGATCGAGCCGCAGCTGAACTTCCGGCCCAAAACGCGACGGCAGTGACTCTCGCGGCAACGCCAGCAACTGACCAATTCGGCGAATATCGAATTGATACAGCAGCCGCACTGTGGCCTCGGGCAAACGCAATGCGGTTACGTCGAGGGAATGAAGATTGTGGATTGCGGATTGCGGATTGCGGATTGCGGATTGGGAAGAATTGCAGACAGTAGTACGGAGTACGCCCACGGCGGGCCTCGATGACTCGGCTCGCCTTACGGTTTCGCTTCTGACTTCCGACTTCCGACTTCCAGCTTCCGACTTCTCCGCGTGTGCCAGCGCCCAGGCAGCGCCGATGGTGTCGGCAACGGCGATCTGCACATGATAGCCGAGCCGGGGAAAGTAATCGGCCACGCATTGCGCCAATTCCTCTTCGCTGTCGAAACCCCAGATGGTGCCGCTGATATCGAGGAACAAGCTGGCCGGTTCGTCCACGTCTTCAATCGCGACCCACGGACTGAAGTTCAGACACATTTCAGCCAATCGTTCCAGTGATTGTCGATCTGCTTTGGAATCGTGGAGCACATATTCCACGTCGATGCCGGCGGCGAGCGCTTTGGCTTCGGCTAGCGCCATGCCGGGACGAATGCCGTAATGAGCGGCGTCGGCCGAACATGCCACGACGGCGAATTGCCCGCTACGGGCCGGCGTGTAGAGCACGAGGAGAGTAGGGGAATTGCGGATTGCGGATTGCGGATTGCGGATTGAAGCAGTGCCTGTGTGATGATTTCTGGTTTCCTCTGGCACGGTGGGCCTCGAAGACTCGGCCCGCCCTACGGTCTGGTTTCTAGTTTTCCACGCACTACCCGACGCGCAAACGTGGCGTCGTTGCACGGGCCAGCCGGGGAACCAGACGCACATCATTCGTTTCATCGGTCAGTTCCACTTCGATGGTGGAGCGGCTGGGGCCGCCTCGTATTTGCAACACTTCTATCTGCAATCGTCGGCCAAGAGCGGACGGCGGCGACAAAGCTGGGTGGATGACCAGACGCACGTCTGCCCAGGATGGCTCGGCCTGATATTCGACGGATCGCAGGAATAGTCCAAGGCAGTCACCGGATTCGGCAGCTAGTTTCAGGCGGCGATAGGCGCGATCGTGAATCGCGCCAAGTTTCGCCAGGACCACGGACGCGGCGCGAGATCGGAGCGCCTGCTCCAACGCCCACAGGACCGCACGGCTATTCGCCGGCCGCACCAATACAGTATGTTCGAGCGAGATGCCCAGGCCTGCAGCGGTGGGCGGGTAAAACTCGCTGCGCGCATCGACGACCACGAAAGCGCCGCCGGTCCGCAACATCCGCGCGCCAATTCTCAAGGCGAAGATGTCGGCGCCGTCGCCATCGTCGCCAAAACACTCGATCAGCGTGCCCCAGGTAATGCCGCCGTCAGGCAAGAGCGCGTCAAGAGCGGTGTCGGTCGGCATCGTCGTGCCGCGACTGGCCTGTGTTTCGCGCTCGAACCGGCTCAAACGCTCCTTCAAATCCAGGATGGTCTGCCGGCGTGTGAGACGTTCCATTGCACCGTTCGATTAGTGTTCTTATGTACATTATTCCTCATGATTCTACTTTATGCAAATTTGAGAAGGGAGCTCAGCCGTTGGAGATTCTTTGAACCGTCGAAAACGCCAGTTGCACCAAAGGCCGAAAGAGACTTGGTTTCGTAGCACAATCGAAGGAAACCGGAAAAAGAAGACAAAGGACGAAGTATCAATGACGATTCGCATTGCCACGATCGAGAACGTGCGAGAAGCCGAGGCAAATCTCCGGCCATTCGTCTCGCCGCCGCCACTGATACGCTCATACGCGTTAGAGAAAGAACTAGGATTTCCAGCGGGGCGCCGAGTCTGGCTCAAGGACTTCGGTTGGACGCCGTCGGGGTCGTTCAAGCTCTACGGCGGGCTCAACTGGATGGCCAACAACCAGGATCGCATCGGCACGAAACCGGTTGCGGCCCATTCGTCGGGCAACTTCGCGTCGGGCATCGCATTTGCTGGAATGAGCTTCAAAAAGAAGGTCATCGTCGTCATGCCGGAGACAGCACCGCGCATCAAATTCGAACGCACGCGATCGTTCGGTGCGGAAATCCGAACCTATGATATCACTCGCGACCACATTACCGGCGATCGCGAACGCATGGCACGCGACATCGTTCAGAATGAGGGCGGTGTTCTGGCGTCGCCATTCGACGATCCGTTCGTCATCGCTGGCAATGGCGTCGGCGCACTCGAAATCGTCCGAGAACTGCAACGCGAAGGTCGAACCATCTCGCACTTCATCTGCCCGATCAGCGGCGGTGGGCTGCTGGCGGGGCAAGCGATCGCCATTGCCGACGGTTTTCCCAAGGCGCAAATAGTCGCTGCCGAGCCGGCACTCGCCAACGACTTCACTCTGTCGCTTGCGCAAGGGAAGAAAGTCCGACTCGAAAAACCGACCAGCATCTGCGACGGTTTGTTGTCGTACGAGGTCGGACAGCACAATTGGCCGATTCTGCAACGACTCGTCACCCAATCGATCGCCGTGCCCGATCTGGAAACTCGCGCCGCCATGCGCTGGCTGTACGAGAAACATGGCTTGCGATCCGAACCATCAGGCACGATCGGTGTCGCTGCCTTGCTCGGACGATCGTTTGACATTTCCGGCGAAGGCGACATCGTGATAACGCTCAGCGGCCGCAACGTGGACGAAGCTGCCTTCGCCGACTGGATTAAGCTGCCGTAAGCAGGCAAAACCGGCTACAACAGCGTCATGGCCGATGCCCAAACACCACTGACAGAGACCGATCCGCGATTCCCCAGTGGTCCGTGGACCGGCTACTTCCTGATGCCTCACACCGGCAAGAAGAAGCACCCGACCGAACTAAAACTGTCATTTCTGCATGGCGTCATGGCTGGGACCGGCCGCGACTTCGTTGGACCATTCACCGTTCGCGGCAAATATGACTTGTCCGACGGCAAGTGCTACTGGACCAAACGCTATGTCCGCAAACACGACGTCTTTTACTCTGGGTTCAACGAGGGTCGAGGCATCTGGGGCACATGGGAAATCCTCGAATCGTATGGCAAGACGACCGGCGGCTTCCACATCTGGCCGGAAGCGATCGGCGACCCATCGCAAGACACGCTGACCGAGGAAGCCGAACTACCTGCGCCCATTAAAGAGGCTCAGGTAGGCGAACCGCTTGAGGTTCGGTAAACCACAGATGTTTACGTCTTGCGTTCGCGCGTTGCGAGCGCGAATCGAAAACAAAACGCAGCAGCCATTTTCATGATCATCAGTGTCAAGATCGGTTCCCTGACGTGTGGTCCCGGCCATCCCCTCTTATGGATTGCCGGGCCATGCGTCATCGAGTCGCACGACTTGACGATGCAGATTGCCCATCGGCTTGCAGCGATCGCAGACGAACTAAGAATCCCGCTGGTGTTCAAGGCTTCGTTCGACAAGGCGAATCGCTCGTCAAGCAAGACTTTTCGCGGGCCAGGCATCGAATCGGGATTGAAAACGCTGGCTGCCGTTAAGGCTGCGACCGGCCTGCCCATAACTACCGATGTACACGAGATTCCACAGATTGCTCCTACTGCCGAAGTCGTCGATCTAATTCAAATACCTGCATTCCTTGCGAGACAGACGGATTTGCTTTTGGCCGCCGGGCGTTCCGGCAAACCCGTCAATGTCAAAAAGGGCCAGTTTATGGCGCCTTGGGATATGAAAAACGTCGTCGCCAAATTATCCGAAGCCGGAACCGATCAAGTGCTACTGACGGAACGAGGGACCACATTTGGTTACGGTCAGTTGATCAACGACATGAGAGCGATTCCTTGGATGCAGGACCTGAACCGGCCCGTGATCTTTGACGCAACCCACAGCGTACAAATGCCAGGGGGACATGGCGACCGAAGCGGCGGTGATCGACAAATGGTTCCCTATTTGATGAAGGCAGCGGTTGCTGCCGGTTGTGACGGCGTTTTTTTGGAGACGCATCCGAACCCGGATTGTGCGCTGAGCGACGGTCCAAACATGTTGCCGTTGGATGAACTGCCAGAACTGATGCGATGCTGCATGAGAATTCGACAGGCAATTGCCGCAAAATGACGAGGTAAACGTGACGACTGCGAAACGAATAACGGCCGCACTACTGATGATCATGTCAGTCCTGCAAGCCGGCTGCACCGACAAGAAACAAACTGCGAAGACGACCACAAACACGGAGAAAGAAGATCCGCTGGCGACCGTTCGCGAAATGGCCCGAAAGGACCACGACCTCGAGTCTTGCAAGACGATCATTCACCAAATCAACGCTCATCTTGCAAATTCCAATACCGCGGCCCCCGAACTTACCTCCAGCGATCGTGCACTGATTGAGACGCAATTGAATCTGACCGCTGACGAGTGGCGCGAACTGAATGCCGTCGATTTCACTACGCTCGACGCCCATTACTTATTCCAGTGCTTGTTATTGTTTGACAGCCTGCATGGACTTGTTTCCTCGTCCGCGGCCGGTGAAGCCGATGGACTTTCTCGAGCGCGTAGCGGCTTCGCGTGGGCGATGCGACAAGTATGGCCGTCGCCGCAGGAAGGGCCGCCGTTGGCGCCGGCCTTTGTGCTGAAGCGAGGCAGCGGCGGTGAGCCGGAGCGAGCGGCATTGGCACTGGCCGTGTTCCAACAACTTGGTTTCGATTCCTGTCTCGTCGGACAGGAACAGCCGGATCGCGGCATTCGCATGTGGTCAGTTGGCGTGGCCATAAATTCCAACGTCTATTTGTTCGATCCGGGCAATGGCACTCCTTTCCTCTCCGATGGCGGACAAGTTGTGACGCTCAAAGACGTTCGAGCGAAACCAGAGATGTTAAAGACGCTCGATCGGACACCGGCGAGCAAGGACAACCCCATTGACATTGCGAAATGCAAGCTGTACGTTTCGCCGCCGCTTTCTGCCCTGGCGCCGCGCATGCGTGTGCTCGAGCAGGCGCTTCGATTGCAGCCAAAGTTGAACATGTCGATTTCACTTTCTGAATCGCTTGATCGTTGGGCGAAACTCGGTGAAAAGCCGGTGATCTGGAATCCAAAACAAGAAATTAGCACGCCGGTTCGTTCGCTAGTGTACTTCCTGCCGACGGATGAAGGCGGATTAGACCGCAATCCGCGAGGCCGGCGCCGGCACGAGATATTTGTTGCGAGCTTGGCGCCTTTAGGCCTAATACCTCCAATTGTTTCCGAACAGAGCATATCCGGTATGCCGGGACATCAGCTTCGCAGCCGCTTTGGCGCTAGGTTTATCCTGGTGTTTGACATGCCGAATCAGCCGCGCGATCAAATCCTTCGAGGGCAATTGGAGGATGCGACGGCCGGTTTGGTCGAATTGTTGAAGCAAACTAGCATGCAACTCGAGCGCGCCGGCCAAGAGGCTCGCCTCGATGCCGACGCTGCCGAATGGGTGCAGCAAATGCGCTCGGCGTCGGCGCAGCTTGAGCGAGCCCAGAATCAATTCGATCAAAATCGGATTGCGGAGGCCAAAGCACAGATTGAACTTCTCAATAAACAGTCGACGAACGTCAATCTCCTGATAGAACGTGCGGCTGCGGAACCTTTCGGCATTGCGTTGACCTACCAATTGGCGCTGTGCAAGCATGAGCAAGCGGTCCGGCAAACGAGGCAGAGTCGTGGCGCTGCCGACTTGCAATCGGTCAAGGATGCATGGCGGTCGGCGGCAAGTTGGTGGTCAAATTTCTTGAGCAAGTATGGCGCTGTGCCATATTTGCCAAAGGGGATGGCCGACCAGGCGAAGCAATTACTGGCCGAAGCGCAATCGTCAGCGAATTAGATCCAAATCAGTGCAATGAGTGGTAGTGTGATGAATCGTCAAAAGGCCTTCGAACTCTTGGCGGAGCATGTGAAGAACGTCGCCCTGGTTAATCACATGAAGGCTGTGGAAGTCGCCATGCGCGCCTATGCGCGGAAGCATGGAGAAGACGAAGAGAAATGGGGCATCGTCGGGCTGTTGCACGATTTTGACTACGAACGATGGCCCAATCCGCCGGACCATCCGTTGAAAGGCGCCGAAATCCTTCGCAGTGAAGGCTACTCCGAAGATGTGATTTATGCAATCAAGTCGCATGCTGATTACTTGGCGGATTGCCCTCGCATCCACCTCATGGACAAGGCCCTCTATGCGTGTGACGAACTTGCAGGGTTCATTACGGCCGTTGCGCTGATGCGCCCGACGGGGATTTCCGATTTGACCGCAAACAGCGTCAAGAAGAAACTAAAGAAGAAAGAGTTCGCGCGAAACGTCAGCCGAGAGGACATCGACCGAGGAGCAGCGGATTTCGGCGTAGATTTGACTGAGCATATTCAATTCGTCATCGATTCAATGAAGACGATTGCTGTGGAACTCGGAATCGAAAAAGGCGCGGGCTGCCAAGGCGACTGAGTCACCCAATTACACGGTCCCACTTTGCACGGTGCCATGCCATCTTCTGTGCGGACGTCATTTTTGCGAAGTCCGCTTCGGCGGTTGTAACGGCCTTGGATTCGCACTCACACTTGCAACTGCACGGCGTTTTGGCTGATTCTGTAGTAGCAGTCGGCGACTTATGCGGCAGGCTGATCGTGGTTCCGCTGCCGCCATAACTCATCACGTTTGTTTGCAACTGCATGTCGTCTTCAAGTGAACGGCGCGGTTTGAGCCCAAGCTTTTTCAATACGCCGTGATAGGCGCGAACGGCCTCTTCCGGACCAATCTCGTCGTCCGCTATCAGCCGAAGGAAGTGAATGAACGCCAGTTGGTTCTCGGCATTGTTGATCTTACGGCCAAACAGCGCGACCCGAGCGCCGTACTTCTTTGCCTCGCTGAGCAGTTTGAACGCGTCGTACGTCGTTCCGGCAGAACCGCCGAGAATGCCAACTACCATCTGAGGGTCGTAGTGAACCAATTCTTCCATCGCCTTCGGGCCGTGGTAGACGATTTTCAGAAACAACGGCCGGCCCTTGGATGTCACCCCGCCCAGAGTGCGAATGATAACATCGTTCATGAACTGAGGCAGTTGTTCGGTGGGCACGGCGTTTGGAACATTGGGATCAAAGACTTCAAGGAAATGGCGAAAGCCCTTGCGCTCCGCTTCCAGCCGAAACTGTTTGTACTCTTCAATGAGCTTCAGATCGTAGTTTACGTCGTTGTTGAATGTGATGCTATACAACCCAAGATCGGCGCCAAGCGTTCGCTCGCTGGGTGCACAATCCTGGTGCCCGCACTGAATATGATCGAGTGTCGTCGTACGAAACGGTTGCGACGGCTGCGACACATAGCGCCCGCCCCGAACGATGTGTATGTCGGTCGTATCGTTCGCTCGCGCAGCTGGCGTCACGGCCGATTGGTCAAAGATCCGTTTTTGAATCGTCAGGATCTCGTTCGTGGCCGCCGACATGAGCATGATGTCGACGAGTCCCTGAGCGACGATTTGTTCGATGATGTCGCGGTATTCTTGAATCGAACGGAATCGCACTTCGCCTGCATGCAACTCCGGCGACTGGCCTGGCGCGCCGATGGCCATTGCCATGTCCGCGTCCTTGGCGTCTGCGATGATGAAATCGCGGCATCGCTGCGGATCAGCTTGAATTCGCGCCAGTTTTTGATCCAGTGTCTTTGTCATGTTCCTATCGAGGTTCAATTCCAACTGAACGATTCACTGGCTGGTCAACTATTTCGATGGCGGGCGTTGCCAGGCTGATCGAGAAATCACCTTATTGCTGTTTGGCGTTGTTGGTGCGCCTGACTTACTTCCAGAACCAATACGTGCCTCCACCTGATCGATGATTCCTCGCAGTACTTGCGCAGAGTTCTGTAGTCCAAGCCGTTCTTTTGCCGTGAGTTCTAACTCGATTTGATCTCGTACGCCGCCGCAGCCGACGATCGTTGGAACCGACAAACATACGTTTCGCAGCCCGTACTTGCCCTGTTGCAAGGAACTGACCGGCAACAGGGTGCGATAGTCTTGCGCGATGGCATGCACGACTTCTCGAATCGAAATGCCGACGGCAAAGCCGGCGCCTGTCTTCAACTTGATGACTCTCGCGCCGGAGGTTTTCGTCTCCTCAAATACTTCCTTCTGAAAGACCGGGCTGAATCCGGGAAATTGTTCAAGCGGAAGTCCGGCGACGGTCGCGCTGGACCAGATCGGCACCATGCTGTCGCCATGTTCGCCCAGGATCATTGCCTGCACCTGCGTGGCGGGGAGCTTCAGTTTTCGAGCAATCAGACTGCGAAATCGTGCGGTGTCCAACACGGTTCCCAGGCCGATTACACGTTGCCAGGGCAGGCCCGATCGCTGCACTGCAAGGTGCGTCAGGATGTCCACAGGATTGCTGACCACAATCAAATAGGAATTGTCTCGAAGCCCGCCTGCTTTCATCTGATCGAGCAATGACAAGAACAAGTCGACGTTGCGATTGATGAGGTCGAGTCGGCTCTCGTCCGGTTTCCGCCGTAAACCGGCCGTGACGACAACGATATTGCTGTTGGCGACGTCACTCATTTCGCCCGCAAATATGCGGTGATTCGAGCAAAACGTCGCACCATGCAGCAAGTCGAGGGCCTGGCCTTCCGCAAGATCTTTGTTGGCGTCGATCAGGCAGATTTCGCTGACGAGCCCGCCGCATTGTAATGCGAACGCGGTGGAACAGCCGACGATGCCGCCGCCGCCGATGATGGAGACCTTCATGACATCCTCGCCATAACCTGGTCCGTGATCGCTTGCACCAGTTTGTCAAACTCTCCTTGTCCAAGCCGCGGAGCCGGTTTTTCGCATGCGGCCGGTTCGTCGCGTCGAAAAGCATGCGGATGCAGCACGAAATTCGGGTCGGCGGTCGTTAACACGCCATCCCCGCAGATGTCGCAGTCGGTGTCGTGCAGGCGAGGGTCGTCGTATCCCAACCGCTTCTTGAGAGCGAGAAGTTCCTTCGTTTTTTCGTCGCTGAAGTAATTCACTTTGCCAATTTGTTTTGCCAGGATCAGAATGTTGCAGTAGGCGTCGATAATCTCGCTATTCCAGTAGGCCTTTTCCAGGTCAGGACCGAATGTAATGGTGCCGTGATTTGCGAGAATGATCGTGTTGCAGTTCTTTACGAACGGCAGAATCGTATTCGCGAAGCGCTGGTCTCCAGGCGTCTCATAGACCGAAATCGGCACTTCGCCGAGAAACACTTCCACTTCCGGCAGCACGCATTTCGGAATCGGCTCGTGTGCGACAGCGAACGCCGTTGCATGCGGCGGATGACAGTGCACGACAGCATTGACGTCGGGTCGAGACTTGTAAACAGACAAGTGCAACAGAATCTCACTGCTGCGTTTTCGCTTGCCAGCAAGTTGCTTGCCGTCGTAGTCGACCTTGCACACGTCGTCCGGCTTCATGAACCCCTTCGAGATCATGGTGGGTGTGCACAGAATTTCTTTCGCGTTCAGCCGGAACGAGATGTTGCCGTCGTTGGCCGCGGCGAATCCCTTCGCGTAGACGCGCCGGCCAATTTCGCAGATTTGTTCCTTCAACTTGAATTCGTTTTGGTACATCATCTCACTTTTCCGTGATCGTGAGGGTATCGAGCAAGCAAGAACAATAGGCGTCAATTGGCCGCTTTTCAGGGAAAAACGGCGCGGCAGCTTCGCCGCTTTCGCTTAGTGCAATACGGCTGCCAATCCCTGCGCCAAGGTCGTCATAAATCACCAACTCTTCGCCCGTCGGCGCGGTGCGGCGTTCCATCTCACCTCGTGTCAAGGGCACGCCAAGCACAAAACGAAAGCCCTTGAGGCTCGGGTGCGGCCGGGACAACGTGACGGTCCCAATAACTTCAGCAATCCGCATGTGTGAACCTCGCTTACGCTCGGGTTAAACACATCTCCAATTACGCCTTGGGCACGGAATCAATAATTCCGATAACTGCCCAGCGCACAGGCGATTTGCGCTCTTTGACCATCGCTCTTGCCGAAGCGCCGTCGCTGGTAATCATGACGCGGTCTGACGGCCCGGCGCCGACGCCGTCAATCGCCAGAAGCGGGTCGCCGTCGAGTTCGCCGCCGGCATGCAATGGCTGGACCAGGAGCAACTTCCACCCAGTCAGGCTGAAGTGCTTGACGGTCGAAACCGCATGCCCGATGACTCGTGCGACTTGCATGTCTTGGCAACCCCTAAAGCACGCGCATGGCGCCGACCGTCGTTGATCGTCTTTGCCTGGTAAACGTCATCGGCGTGGTGACGCCTTCACCGGTCGGCGTCGCGATACTGAAACTCAAGTAGCCTTCGCCGCCGACTCCCAAGCCGGCCGTGCAAGGCCCGTTTTGGATGTAAAGCGTGGTTTGCATCTCGCGACCCATATGAGTTATGGTCTCGATGTTTCGCGAATGGATGATGCTCGTGTGTCGGAAGCCATGTTCGTATTTTTTGGCTAACGCAATTCCCTGTTCGACATCCTTGACTCGCACGAATGGTACAAACGGCATCATCTGTTCGTGATCGACGAAAGGATGGTCGGCTGTCGTCTCGCCAAACGCCATCAGCGTATCCGCCGGCGCGGCCTTGCCGCCGTGCTGTGCGAGTACTGCCGCGTCTTTCCCGATCAGGTCTTTGTTGACGACCAACTTGCCGGCGTCTCCATCGGCCGGCACGAATGCGGCCTTCGTGAGCGCCGCGATTTCTTTTTCATTCAAGCGCACGGCCTTGGCCCGAGTCAGCGCATCGAATAACTCGTCGAAAACGCTATCGACGACGAAGACCTCTTTTTCGCCGATGCATAGCAGGTTGTTGTCGTACGATGCGCCGGCGATAATCGACCGGGCCGCGTTGTCGAGATCAGCCGTTTCGTCAACGACGACCGGTGGATTGCCGGGGCCGGCCACGATTGCTCTCTTCGGACTGCGGAGAGCGGCGCGAGCGACGGCCGGGCCGCCGGTGACGCACAGCAAGCTGACTCCACGATGATCGAAGATCGCATTCGCAGTTTCAAGCGTCGGCTTCTCGATGATCGTGATCAGACTGTCAATTCCGATTTCGCGGGCAATGGCCTGATTGAACAGTTGCACGCCGCGACAAGCGATGCGAGCGGCGCTCGGGTGCGGGTTGACGACCATGGCGTTGCCGGCTGCAAGCATGTTGATGGCATTGCCGGCGAGCGTCGGCAGCGAGTGTGTCACAGGCGTAATGGCACCGATCACGCCGAACGGTGCGAACTCTTCGAGCGAGACGCCGTTGCCGCCGCTGAATGCGTTCGTTCGCAGAAACTCGACGCCGGGAATCCGTTTGGCGACGGCGATCAGTTTGTCGATCTTGTGTTCAAGTCGGCCGATCTTCGTCTCGTCGAACTCCTCACGACCAAGCTGCTCTCTTTGCTCAAAACAGATTTTTCGAATGCATTCCGTGGCTTTGGCGCGATCTTCGATGCCCCTTCTCTCCAGTTCTTTCTGGGATTTCGTGGCGGAAGAGACGGCGTCGTCGACACTCTGAAACACTCCCCAGTTATTACTTGGAGTAACGACCGTTGCCGGCGCCGACGACTTGCCCGTACGCAGTCCGGCAATGACTTCAGCGACGACACCGCGAATCAATTCCTCGGTCAATTGCATGGTGACGGTTCCTTGTTACTTCGACGAGATTTCGTCCTGCCTCGAGAACAATGTCTTGCCGTGAACATTGACGCTGTCAACGATGCCGATGATCGCAGAATCGATTGGAAGTTTCTCGGTCTCCGGCATCATGCGAGCGCTCGATCCTTGAACAATCAACACCATTTCATCGAGTCCGGCGCCAAGTGCATCGACGACGACGAATGTACGGCCGACGCCGACGAGTTTGTCCTTCTTCTGCGGATCGACTCGCAGCGGTTCAACGGTCAGTAGTTTGTGGCCGGTCATCGCAGAAGCCTTCTGCGTCGCGACGACGCTGCCGGTTACTTTGGCGAGAAACATTCCGAAACCTCGCTAACGCTTCGAACTAACACAGTGCCGCCATGGTCTGCCTTGCGACGATCAACTCTTCGTTCGTCGGCATGATCCACAATTGCACGCGACTGTGACCGGCTTGGATTGAAGTTTCCCCGCGAGCGGCCTCGTTCTTCGTGTTGTCCAGATGAATGCCGAACCAATCGAGGTTCGCACAAATTGCCTTGCGCATGGCGGGCGAGTTTTCTCCAATCCCGCCGGTGAAGATGACGGCATCGACGCCGTTCAAAAACAACAGATACGAGCCCAGGTATTGACGCACTGCGGCAGTGAATACGTCAAGCGCCAATTGAGCCTTGGGGTCGCCCGATGCCGCTTTCGATTCAATGTCTCGCAAGTCGTTGAACCCGCTCAAGCCAAGCAGCCCGGAGCGATTCGCCAAATCGTCCAATAGCTGTTCGAGCGTCTTGCCGGTCCTGCGGATGAGCACGGGCAAAGCAAACGGGTCGAAGTCGCCGACTCGATTGTTGTGCGGCAGACCGGTCTGCGGGCTCATGCCGAGTGAATTCGCAATGGACCGGCCGTCTTTGATCGCACACAACGAACTACTGCCGCCCAAGTGGCAGGAAATGATCCTTGCCCCTGGAATCTGCAGCAGTTGCCCGGCTCGTTCGGCAATGTAGCGATGGCTGGCGCCATGAAATCCCCATCGTTGAATGCCGTATCTATCAATCCATTCATGCGGCACCGCATAATACTTATTCGAAGGCGGAATCGTTTGGTGAAAGCCCGTTTCGAACGCCGCGACGAGCGGAATCTCAGGCAACTCGCTGGCAAGCAGCCGCATTGCCGAGACATACGGCGGATTGTGGGCCGGTGCCACGTCGGCAAATGAGTCCATCGCTTGAAGGACGCGCTCATTCACGCGCTGTACGCCGCTGACGCCGTCGGCATGGACGGCCTTAAAGCCGATGGCTGCAAGTTCCTGAGGCGACTTCAATACGGCAATCGGTGGGTCGGCTAGTTGCCGAAGGCACAAGCGAACCGCCGCTGCATGATCCCTGGCAGAGATGGTACTCTCGATCTTGCGGTCGCCGGCCTGCGCGAAGCAACGCGATTGCTCCGAGCCGATTCGCTCGACGCCGCCGCGCGCCAGCATCGATTCGCTGTTCATGTCGAACAGACGATACTTGAAGCTGGTGCTGCCGAGATTCGCAACCAGGATCTTCATGAACCGTATCCGTTACTTGCCGAGGAACGCTTCGAGCACTCCGCTTTCAGGTCGCGGGATAACGTGCGAACTGACCAGTTCGCCGTTGGCGGTCGCAGCCTGAGCGCCGGCCTCGACGGCTGCTCGGACGGACCCGACGTCGCCGCGAACGAACGTGGTGACGTACGCGCCGCCGATCTGCACCTGGCCGATGAGTTCGACATTCGCGGCCTTGCACATGGCGTCGGTCGCTGCGACGGTCGCGATAAGACCTTTGGTTTCTACAAGACCTAGCGCGTCATTTGTGCGAGAAGTAGTCGCTGCCATTTTCCTGGTTCTCCTTGAATAATGTTTTGCCATGAGGATTAGCCAACGCCGCCGGCGCCCGGTTTGCTCTTGGGCAGCACCGAACTGACGTCCTCGTGGGGACGGGGAATGACTTGCACGCCGACGACTTCGCCGACGCGCCCGGCAGCCGCAGCGCCGGCGTCAACGGCGGCTTTGACCGCCGCGACATCGCCGACGACAAACGCGGTCACGAGGCCGCTGCCGATTTTCTGCCAACCGATCATCTTGACGTTCGCCGCCTTTAACATGGCGTCGCTCGCCTCAATGAGCGGTACGAGTCCCTTGGTTTCGATCATGCCAAGGGCTTCCAAAGTTGCCGCCATCGTTCACTCTCCCAGGTCAGAGGACAAGAATCGTTCGCCGCCGGTGGCTTGCGCTCCCGGCCTACCTATCACTTGAACAACTCAATTTGCGTGGCATTTGCCAGGTCGCACGCATTCCCTTCGTCCGTGTCGATGTGCACTTCGAGCTTGTAACGTGGGTCGACACGGCAAAGCAGTTCTTCCAAAACCGTCGTACATCGGCTGACAACACGCAGGTTCATTCTGTCAGCATGTTTGACGCCGTAATATGCGGCATCACTTGGACCCATGTGAACGTGCCGCTCGGCACGAATTACGCCTTGTTTCAATTCGATGAGCCCGGCCGGACCCATGAGCCAACATCCCGGCGTTTCACGATGGTCTCCGCTGCGGCGCACGGGTAGGTCGATGCCCAATGCAATGCCGTCGGTGAATGCGAGTTCGACCTGCGAGAAGTCGCGGCATGGTCCAAGGACGCGGAGATTCGTAATGATGCGCTGTCGCGGTCCGATCACTGTCAGCGATTCTTCTGCTGCGAATTCGCCGTCTTGATACAGGTACTTCATCCGCCCCAGCTTATGCCCGGCGCCAAACAGTCGCTCGGTGTCTGCCTGAGTTAGGTGACAGTGCCGTGCGGAGATGTTGGCGATCAGCTTTGGCGCGACACCTTCGGGGCGTGCGCTGCCGATGACGCGGCCAAGCGCCTCACGCACTAATCGTTCGACCGAAAATCGGTCAATCGTCGCCGTCGAATTCATGGTCGGCCGATTCCTTTGATTCTTTTTCCACTGGCGCCAACAATAAGCGGATGCCCGCCTCGCTCAGCCACGGCCGCACATTCTGTGGCAGGCCCGTGTCGGCGATCATCGTGTCTACGTCATTCAAAGTGCACAGGTGCGCGAGAGCCTGACGATTGAACTTGGTGTGATCCGCCAGCACGACGACCTCATCGGCCCGACGCATCATTGCTCTTTCAGACTCGACCAGCAGCATATTGCTGTTAAACATTCCCTTAGAGGTGATGCCGCTGACGGATATCAACAGCCGATGCACGTGAATGTCTTCCAGCATTCGCATCAGTAGCGGGCCAACGGCGACGCCGGTCTTCGGATAGACGTATCCGCCGAGCATCACCAAATCGGTCTCGGTGCAATTCGAGAACAATTGCGCAATCGGCACGCTGTTGGTCACCACTTGCACCGGCCGGCCCACCAACAGTCGCGCTAACTCTAATGTGGTCGTTCCGCCGTCGATCAGAACGGCGTCCCCATCGCGTATCAGACTTGCTGCAGCTTGGGCAATAGCCTGTTTCTCGCGAAGTTGCTGACCGGAACGTTCTTCTAATGGCTGCAATGCAGTGCCATCACCGGTGAACATGGCGCCGCCATGAATGCGCTTAACCAAACCGCGACCCTGCCAGTAATCGAGGTCTCGCCGTAGCGTTGACTCGGATACACTCAGGTTCTGTGCAAGGTGATTGAGTGTCGCAAATCCTTGGCGAGTAACAAGATCGAGTACATGTTGCCTGCGTTCTTGCACCAACACAGTCAACTCCGGGTTCGAAATGAGCATTTTCACCTAGATTCTGTCATAATACGTCACTATTTTGGAGTATCTAGGAAAAATGGCAAGTAATAGATACCTATTTTTACCAAATTATCTCATGAATCGACATCCAGATTGGAAGATGCCTGTCGGAATCTCACAGCAATTATGGACTTATGTTCAGAGCCCATCAGTTGCAGCTGATTATGATCAAGACCTGGGTGAATCACCGCTTTTCCAAAATGACCTCGGGTTGGCCCGCCAGTTTCTTGGTAATCAAGGAACGATATTGGATCTGGGATGTGGCACTGGTCGCCTCGTCACGGCGTTTCAGCAAACTGCGGCAAACGTCGTTGGCATCGACCTTTCCTGGGAGATGTTGTGCCGGGCCGCCCGCAAGACTCAGGCCATGTCATCGGCCAATGCAACATTCATTCGCGCGAACATTGTGCAACTGGATTTCCTTCGGGACGGTGCTTTCGATCATGCGGTTTGCTTGTTCAGCACGTTGGGGATGATGCCGCGAAAAGTAGATCGCGAGTCGATAGTCCAAAACGTCTTTCGAGTGCTGAAGCCTGGTGGGCGCTTTCTTCTGCACGTGCACAACTACTACCATCACCTAGGCACCAAAATCGGCCGTCGATGGATTTTCCGCGATTTGCTGCGAAGACTCGCCGGTAATGCTGACGCCGGCAACTACGAAGCGCCGACCGTTTCTGAGTCAGCAGTTACCCTGCATCATTTCACATTGCGGGAAGCGCGAGGGCTGTTGAGGCGGACCGGATTCAAGGTGCAGTTAATCGTTCCGATCAGTTTGCGTCCCGATTGCAAACTACGATGGTCGTGGTTCTTGCCGGGGCTTCGTGCCTACGGCTTTCTGATTGGCGCCGTAAAGTGAAATTGGGCCGAGTAATCGAGAATTGTTCAAGCGACTGCAACCAGTTAGCGGAGAGGGGGGATTCGAACCACCCGCGAATCCTCCGCGAAATCCCCACATCACTCGGAGCGCGCTGCAGAAAGCGAGGCACTCGCTGTCACCACCTCACCGAACCCCAGGAGGCGAATGGCCGTAACCGCGCGGTCATCAAGGAGCTGCTCACCCGGTTCCGACTGGACCAGGCCGAGTTCTCCGGCGTGCGACTTAGCGACTTGGGATTCACCGCGGCCGAGGATTTCGATGTGACAGTCAAGGTTGCTGATATCCCCGCGATGGCGTTTGTTAGGCAATTCGGAATCTACGCCGGGGTTGCCGGAGACTGGGAGGTGCGAGGCGGGCTCATGAGCCAACGTGAATCCGAATCGCATCGACAGTTTGGCTCCTCTCGCCCGCCTTCGTATCGGCACAGACGGTGCTCGTCAAACCGTATGTGCGACCCGGCGATAGCAGCACCCTTGGAGAATTCGATGTGAAGGTGCTCTGCTGGCTGACCGACCAGAAGCCGCGCGACTTCGTCGTGGAATACGAAGTGGTCGGCGGCCGTACCCTGACCGCCGAACCGAAGCGGATCGCGCTCGACCTTCACAAAGAAATGGCCCTTTCCGACTGCAACATCAGTAAGAGTCGAAGGTGCGAGATCATATGCACAACTCGCCGCTGTTACAACCATTCGGGGAAGAAGAACGGCGTCCCTATTCTTTGCCCTCGGGCTGAATTCGATACCCCTACGGAACGTAGTTTCGGATCAGCGCGTGGGAATAGAATCGTGGGTCGGACGGCTTCCAATGATCGAACCACTGTTTCGTCAATCCTTCGCCGATGGGTCGTGTCCCATCCATTACATACGCGTTCATCAGTTTTCCGTCTGGGGCAAGGGAAATACGGACGATATGCGTCTCGCCTCTGCCGTTGCGCACAGTCAGATAGAAATTCGGCTCCGGTCGTTCGGTTGCTATTCGATTCAGTGTTTTCAGTTCAGGCGGCAACTTGCCGAAATAGTAGTAGTCGCGTTGCAATTGGTCGAGATAAGCCGCCGTTCCGGACTTGCCGTAATCGTCCAGGATCGTGTTCATCAGTCGCGCATACTCTTTGTTCAGCAAACCACGATCGCTCGACTTGGCGCTGAAGTCGTCCGCGATTTTCTTCAACGGTGCGGCGTATGGCGTACCCTCGAATGCACGCTGCAATGACGTTTCGCCGGTGTCGATGCCGCACTTGCGTTCGACCAGGTGGCTCCATGCGTGATAGCCTTCTTCACCGTGCGGAATGATGGGCTCGTGCGTAGCACGGTCAAAGAACCGGGATTTCCCATCTGACGAAACGACGTGAACTTCCTTTTCAAAGACGCGCGGCGGCAAGACCTTTCCGTTCGCGTCAAGCAGACCCATGATCACTACTTCGATTTTCGCATACTTCCGGCCTCCTTCCTCCCATTCGCGCTTTACTTGAAACGACTTTTGATTCAGCAATTCGGCGACCTTCTTGGGCACTCCACCTTCATTGACGCCTTTCTCGACGATTGCCCGTTCGGTCGGTTTGGACCGCAAGCGCTGAATTCCCTCCGCTGAGAGGTTGAAGAGGGCGCAACAATTCGAGACGTGCTGTTCGATAGGGATTTCGTCGCCATCCCATAACTCGTTTTTGGCGATGAACAGGAATGATGCGATTGGTCCAACTTTGGGCAAATTGCATAGAACGGCGGATCCGATCGCTTTAAGGCTGGGATCTTTGTAGGTTACGTAGGCCGTCCAGAAGAGGCCTCTCGCATAATAGTAGTCAAGCCCTTGCGCCGTTGTCTTGGCCACACACTTGGCAGCCTCTTTGAGAAACACGACATCCGGATCTTCACCACCGGAAATAAACTGCAACGGCGGTGGCGGCACCTTGGTTGGCGCGCGATCCGAAAGCTTGTAAATGGGCGGTTTCGTAAGGGTATCCACCGACCGCCCGGTCACGATGGCAAGGGCCATCTCTTTGCGTCGCTGACTGATCCAGTGCACGAAGTGACCAATGACGTGGATGCGCTGCTTGTGCGCATCGGTCAGATCAATCTTCTTGTCATTGGCAAGCTGCATCAGGGTTCGGGCCTGGTCCCAGACCGCGAACGCGAGTTGTTCGGCATCGCCGAAAGTCATCTTCTTGTCGCCCGGTTCGACGACGCGAAACAGTTCACCGGGACTGAACGAAACCTCGGATGCAACGTCGAGTTGTCCCGCCAGAAAGTCGAGGAACCGGTCAATCTGCTCGGCGGTGATCGGTTTGGCCGGACGGTTGTCAACATATTGCCAACGCCCCTTTGGGGAATGTGCCGGCAATTCGAGTGCGAACAGATCGCGTGTCCAATTCAATGCGGATTGCGTGCCGAGATCAAAAAGGAATCTGTCGATGCTTCCTTTTGGGTGGGCGTCTTTCCATTTCTTGTAGATTTCGTGTTTGGATAGGTTGTCCGGATAGGTCAATGCAATTTCGAGGGCGATACTATTGGCACGGCATTCAACTCTGCCGTGGCTGTCTAGCGGGGGAAATGGTCCTACACGTACCGCCAGATCTGAGCCAAGTTCCACGCGATCCCAGTCGTGACTACGGTCGTTCTTTCGCTCGGTGCTCTTCACAAACTCGATTTCGTCTTTCGTGAGCGGAGCCGTTGGAAGCTGTCTTGCAAAAGCGATTTCGGCGCCAAAATTGAAGTTGTGATCGGTCTTGCCCCTGATTGTGATTTGGACTTCGATCACCTGAACATTGTCACCACGGAGGGCCCAGGCAATGTTCCCCCAGCAATCTTCGTCTCGACCGTCTTTCCCTTCGATATCGATGCGATAGACGTTCGCCTCTTGGCGAACAATCAGCGGCTCGTGAATCTTGACCCCTTTCCGCTGCAGGAATGCAATGAGCTTTTGCACAGCCACAGGTGCGTCTTGCGTGATTTCGACGAACGTTTTTTCAGTTGCTGCCGGATCACGGGACATAACGGGAGTCGCTACGGCCAAGAAGACCAGCAGAGCCCAACAGGCGTAGCCGGTCCGTGGTGGCCGACTTCGGTCGCCGAGAGATTTGGGTACGAGAATGGTTTTGCGTCGATTTCGATGCGCACAGTTGATCGAGTTCATAGCTCTCTCCGAATGGATTTGGCAGGATCGTTAAGGTAGCAACCATCAACCCGGTCTATGCGCGATTGCTAGCCGATCTTTCATGGCACGGTGAGATTTTCTGAAGAGGTCGAAAAAAGGACGGCGGTCGCTGCAGAAAGATTAGCGACGCGTGGATCAGCGCAACCAGGCGGGTTTGCCGTAGAAATCCACCAACGGTTCGGTCAGCACTTTCTTCAAGTTGGAGCCGTCGGCATCGATCAACTAGATGGCGCCTCCCTCAGGTCCTCCGGAAATCTCCGCAGGCCGATGTACAATGGCAATTCGCTTTCCGTCGGGTGACCTAGCTGGACTACTGGCAAGTCCTTAGCTGAATCGAGTCAGTTGTCGGCTGTTTTCCTGCTGACATCAAAAATGAAGATCTCCATACCCTTGCCGACTTGATCGCCATAGGCAATGAACGGCCATCCGGCGACCAAGAAGGACAGATTCGTGCAAAGCGATTGTCCTGTCGAGTAATAGCCTGGATACTGCTGCCGCCCACATTCATAGTGTAAATGGGCGGAAACCCGGTCCGGCTGATTCCCGTGTGGAGGCAAAGGCGATCTTCTTCCCATCCGGCGACCAGGCGACCGACAACTTCGGCCGGCAGTGCCTGATGGCGCGACGGCTGCTCGAAGCCGGGGTGCGATTCGTCGAGGTGTGCCACGGCGGCTGGGACCAGCACCGCAACTTGAAGGAAGACCACGCCAAGCACGCCCTCGCGGTGGACAAGCCGATCGCCGGGTTGCTCGCCGACCTGGAGGCGAAGGGGGTGCTGGATGACACCCTGGTGATCTGGGCGGGCGAGTTCGGTCGCACGCCCTACGCCCAGGGCGGCGACGGCCGCGACCACAACCACCTCGGCTACACGACGTGGATGGCCGGCGGCGGGGCGAAGGCCGGCTTCGCCCACGGCAGCACCGACGAGTTCGGTGCGGAGTCCGTGGTGACCCCAGTCCATATCCACGACTGGCACGCGACCATCCTGCACCTGCTGGGGTTAGATCACGAGAAGCTCACCTACCGCTACGCCGGCCGTGACATGCGGCTGACCGACGTGAAGGGGAACGTGGTCAAAGAGATCCTTGCGTAACTCACTCACCCGGAGACACCATGTACCGCACAATTCCGTTCGCCCTTTTCGCCGCGATGCTGATGGCGTTCGCGGTCAACCCGGCGGCCCACGCCCAGAAGGCCGAGCCGCTGCCCGAGGGGGCCGAGAAGAAGGCCGTCACCATTTACTGCGACGGCACCAAGATGCAGGGCGATCTGTACTTCCCGGCCGACTTCAAGAAGGACGACAAACGGCCGGTCGTGATCTTCTGCAACGGCACTGGCGGCACCCGCAAGGGCACGCCAACCAAACTGGCCACGCACTTTGTCAAGGCCGGGTACGTGTTCCTCGCATTCGACTACCGCGGCTGGGGCGACAGCGACGGTAAGCTGATGCCGCTCGAAACGCTGCCCAAGCCGGGCGAGAAGGGTGAGGTGACGGTGAAAGCCCGCGTCGCCCGATGGCAGATGAACTACGCCGACCAGACCGAGGACATCCGGGCCGCCATCAGCTACGTCGCCGGCGAGCCGGGCGTCGATCCGGGGAAGATCGGCATCATGGGGTCCAGCTACGGCGGCGGGTTGGTGACGTGGGTGGCCGGCAACGACCCGCGGGTGAAGTGCGTCGTCGCTCAGGTGCCCGGCATGGGCGGCCGCGGCCCGCAGGCCGAGAGGGCCGCCTTCGCCCTCGCCACCAAGCAGGCCCGCGGCGAGACCGAGCCGCTGCCGTTCGAGACGGGCAAACTCGGCGGCAAGATGGCGACCTACGAGAACATGCGGGCGAACCCGGCCCGCTCGATCGGTTATAGTGCCGTGGAGGCGGCGGCCAAAATCAAGATGCCGGCCCTGTTCGTCGTCGCTGAGAAGGAAAAACTGAGCAACAACGCCGTCGCGGAGCAGGTTAGCAAGGAGATCCAGAAGCGCGGCGTGCCATCGGGCTACCACGTCATCAAGGACATCACCCACTACGGCATCTACCGCGAGGGCTTCGCCGAGGCTACCAGGGTCGAGATCGAGTGGTTCGATCAGCACCTCAAGGGAGCGAAGTAACCATGTCGCGTTTCGTCACCACTCTGGCGGTTTTCCTGCTCGGCCTTGCGCCCGCGCTCGCCGCCGAACCGCGAAAGCTGATCATTGTCGTCATCCTCGCGGACGATCTGGGGTACGCCGACCTCGGCTGCCAGGGGTGCAAGGACATCCCGACGCCGAACATCGACTCGCTGGCCACGAACGGCGTCCGCTGCACCAGCGGCTACGCCAATCACCCGGTCTGCTCGCCGTCGCGGGCCGGACTCATGACGGGGCTGTACCCGCAACGGTTCGGGTTCGAGCACAACTCGGGGCCGGAAAAGTTCGCCGACCCGAAGTTCGGCGTGCCCAAAACCGTGCCAACCTGCTGCTGGTACTGCGAAACTTCATTGTGTGCGGCCACTCAAGAATACTGAATGAATTTGATAATACAGGTGGGGTTCTCATGACCTCTCGCATCGACCGCCACCATTTCCTGAAAGACGTCGGTTCACTCCATCTCGCTTTCGCTCCTGGAGGCGATGATCCCCGCACTAGGATTGTTACCTTCCGATCGACGCCGATTGCTTCCTGGTGGCCAACCGCCTTTGAGGATGGGTCTCGCACGGATAGAATCTACACCACCGTAACACGAAGCACGGCGTTCGAGTGGGTTTTACAGTGTTCGCAACTCGCTCCCACCGAGCCGATGTTGGCGCTTGACGCTGCACGAGGACCACAGCCTCGTCATCGATTCGATGGAACTGTTGCTGGATCGCCGACCACTCCCCAAGCCTTGGATGCAAAGAGGATTACCACCATGAAGCCGTCGAATGCAATCCGACTAACAGCCGTGATCGCGATGCTGATTCTCGGCATGGCGGTGTTCCGGTTCGCGGCGAACCAAAGCGCGAAGGTCGTCGCCGCGGACAAGCCAATCACGCCACCGCCGGTCCAGGCCGTTGGCCACCCGTCGATGGAAAGCCCGCAGTTCAATCCCATCGCCGTGAGCGGCGGGCGGGTGTTCGTGGCGAACACCCCGGCGGGCACGGTGGACGTCATCGACACGAAGTCGCGGAAGGTGGTCACGCGAATCCCCGTCGGCGTGGACCCGGTGTGCATCGCGGTGCGACCGGACGGCAAGGAGGTGTGGGTGGCGAACCACGTCTCGGATTCGGTCAGCGTCATCGATACCGACCACGCCAGCCCGACGTTCCTGCATGTGATCGCCACCGTGCAGGAGTTCGACCCCAAGACGAGGGCGACGAAGTTCGACGAGCCGGCCGGCATCGCCTTCGCATCGAATGAAAAAGCGTACGTCTCGCTCTCCTCCGAGAATCAGATCGCGGTGATCGACGTGGCCGCTCGGAAGGTGACGAAGCGGCTGACGATCCCGGCCCAGGAGCCGCGGGCGATTGCTGTGCGGAACGGCAAGCTGCACGTCGTGCCGTTCGAGTCGGGCAACAAGACGCAACTCTCGGGCGGAACGAAGGACAAGATCGACGGCGACCTCGTCACGTTCGACGCCTACAACCACTCGATCCAGAACAACAACGTGCTGTCCATCGGGCACGTCGTGGACATCGTCAAGCATCCGAAAGTGCCTGACCGCGACCTGTTCGTGTTCGACACCGCGAACGACAAACTCGTCGCCACCGTGGACGGCCTCGGCACGCTGCTCTACGGCCTGGCGGTGGACTCGAAGGGCACAGCGTTCGTCGCCCAGACCGACGCCCGCAACGAGGTGAACGGCCGCAGCGGTACGAAGAAGCACGGGCTGAAGGAGATGGAGAACCGGGCGTTCCTCAACCGCATCACGCGACTCGCGGACGGGAAAGCCGAGAAGCCGACGTTTTTCGACCTGGAGCCGCTGCCGCCGAAGCAGCCCGAGAAGGGGCAGGCGCTGGCGACGCCGTTCGCCATTCAGGTGAGCGATGACGACTCGACGCTTATCGCCACCGCGGCTTCATCGGACAAGTTGTTCACGGTCGATGCCAAGACCGGTGACGTGCTGGGCCGTGTCGAGGTCGGGGCGGGGCCGCGTGGCGTCGCCCTGGACGGCACGAACGTCTGGGTGCTAAACGCACTGGATAACACCGTCACGCTGGTGGACCTGTCCGACAAGGCGAAGCCGAAGTCCGTTTCGACCATCGTCCTGGAAGACCCAACGCACCCGGTGTTCAAGCGCGGGCGGATCGCCTTCAACACGGCGAAAGCGTCCACCACCGGCACGTTCTCGTGCGCCAGTTGCCACCCGGACGGGCACACCGATCAACTGCTGTGGGTGCTGGACACGCCGATCGTGACCGGCGGCAACCACATCATGCCGCGGAGCACCATGCCGGTTCGCGGGTTGCGGGACACCGAACCGTACCACTGGGACGGCATCCCCGGCGACCCCTACGGCGGCATCCACTCCGCAAGCACCCGCAAGTCGGTCGAGCCCAACAGCAAGAAGGGCGTACCGACGTCGAGCACCCGCCACCTGATCGACGGCGGCCTCGCGTCCACCATGCACCTGGTCGGCGACACCGCCAAGAACGACGAAGGCAAGGCGGGCGAGTTGTCCGCGAAGGAACGCGACGACATGGCGGTATACTTGCTCGGCGTGCCGTACCCGCCGGCCCCGAAGCGGGCGTACACGAACGAACTCTCGGATCGTGCGAAGTCGGGCTTCCGGCTGTTCCACGTCGAGGGGGACCACGACCCAAAGCAACTCGCGCCGAACGTGTGCGGCAATTGTCACCGGATGCCGTTCCTGGTCAGCACCAACACGCCCGGCACCGGCATGGACGCGCCGACCTGGCGCGGTGCCCAGGACCGCTGGCTCATCCTCCCACAGGGGCGGTTGAACATCATCGAGTTCCCGTTCTACCGGGCGATGGCCGAGCAGAGTGCCCCGGAACGTGACGTGTGGCGGATGTCGTGGGGCGGGCGGCCGCGGTTCGACCCCATCTGGGATATGGTGCTGGAGATGGGCACCGGCCTCTCCGGCGCGTTCGCCCGACAGGCCCCGCTGAACAAGACCACTGCGAGCGACGCGCTCACGGCCGATCTGCTGAACGCCTTGGAGCGAGCCGCGACCGACGAGGCGGTGGTGCTGGAATGTGACGGCGTCTTGCTGCAACCCAAGGTGGAACCGGTGGCGTTGCAGTTCCTCGCTGGAAAGTATGTCGGAAAGACCGCCGACCGCTCGGCGTTCACGCGGAAGGAATTACTCGCCCTCGCCGCAGATGGCAAGTTTGTCGGCACCGTCACCGCCCGGCACGGGGCGAAGGCGACGGTCGATCACCCGCAGCCGGCCCTCTGGACGCTCGGCCCGATCGAGCGTCAACGCGGGCGACAGGACTTTCCCGTCCTGCACACCGAGCAAAAGAGCATGACGGTCAGCGGACGGCACTTCGGTGACGACGCTCGCATCTTCGTGAACGGCCGCCAGGTGGATGGCTCGGTCAGCGTCAAGAAGGACGAGAAGGACGAAAAGGTCGTCATCACCCTGGCCACGCTCCCGCCCGTCGGAACGCACTTCCTGCAAGTGCAGGTGCCGGAGGGGCTGTTCAGCAACGAGTTCATCATCCACGTGGCGAAGGACGCAGACACCGCCGCGGCACTCCAGCGGGAGTTGATTCGCACCAGCACCGCCCCGTGGGGCGGCATCCCGGCGGCTCTCAACAGCGGGGACCTGGCCGGAGTGAAGCGGCTGATCCGCGACAAGGCCACGGCCAACCGCCGATTGTCCGACGGTTCCATGCCGCTTTCCTCCGCCGCCGTCCGCGGCCACCTCGAAGTCGTGAGGCACCTACTTGAACTGGGGGCCGATCCTTCCGGTAGCAACGATGATGGCAACACCCCGCTGCACGCCGCCGCGTTCCTGTGCCGCGAGGAGGTGGTGAAGTTGCTGTTGGACAAGGGTTCCTCCCTGACCGCGAAGAACAACAACGGCGAGACGCCGATCGACGTGGTGTCCGGGGAATGGAGTCAGGGACTGTCCGACTTCTACACCGCCATCGGCACCGGCATCAACCAGAAGCTCGACCTGAAACAGATCGAGAAGGACCGGCCGAAGATGGCCAGGCTGCTGCGTGCCCAGGGTGAGAAGCTGAAAGGCGACGCCGCGCCGAAAGGCGACGGGCTGCCCGATGAAAAACCGGACGACAAGCCGAAGACCGAGAAGCCCGTCGCGGTGAAAGTTCCCGACGACGTGGCGTTCCGCACAGCAGACATCACGAGCGAGGGCACCCGCATGGCGGCGGAGGTGTTCGCCCCGAAAAAGCCGAAGACGGACAAATTGCCCACGATCGTCATGAGCCACGGTTGGGGCGGTACGGTCGAATCACTCCGCCCGGATGCGATCAAGTTCGCCCAAGCCGGCTATCTTGTTGTGGTGTTCGACTACCGCGGTTGGGGGAACAGCGATTCGCGGCTGGTTGCGGTCGGCAAGCCGGAGAGGAAGGACGGTAAGCTCATCGCCGAGGTGAAGGAAGTCCGCGAGGTGGTCGATCCGATTGACCAGACGACGGACATCCTGAACGCGATCAGTTGGACGGCCGGCGACAAGCAGTGTGACCCCAACCGCATCGGCATCTGGGGATCGTCGTTCTCCGGCGGGCACGTGGTGTACGTCGCCGCCCGTGATCCGCGGGTGAAGGCGTTCGTTAGCCAGGTCGGATCGATGGACGGCCGCTGGGTGCTCGGCCCGACCCTGCGGAAGTACACGTTCGACCAGGCCGCCGCCCGCACCCGCGGCGAGATCGGCTACCCCAAACCACTGGAGAAGTTTGGCACACTGACCGGCGCGCCCGTCATCGAGAAGTTCGTCGGCTACGCCCCCATCGAGGACATCGGCCGGTGCAAGGACTGCGCGAAGTTGTTCATCATCGCCGAGAAGGAGGAACTGTTCGACAACAAGGATCACGCCATCCTCGCCCATGAACGGGCCACCGGGGTGAAGAAGTTGGTGAACATCAAAGGCATCAAGCACTACGGCATCTACAACGAGGCCCGCGACCAGGCCCAGAAGGAAGCCATCGCGTGGTTCGACGAGCACTTGAAGCCGGCTGCTTCCACCAAGGATGGCAAATAACACCCCCTGGAACCACGCACCAAACAGGCAGTCCTCGACCACTTGTTGAGGTGAAAGTTGAGCAAGATCATGAAGCGTCGCACGAAAATCATTCTTGCACTCATCGTCATTGGCATCGTGGCATACGTCGGCTACGAATGGCTTGGCACCCGCGCACCGTTGCCAGAAGACGGGGTTGAACTGACCGTGACACATCAGGGAAGGCAATACAAGATCGCGCACGGGCAGGTGTATCAGGTCAACTCGTGGACCGGACGTTGGCGACCCGTACAGAAACTCTACGATCCCGACTACCTCGCCAAGAACTACACCGAACGCGACGGCGTCACGTATCGCCAAGGCCCGGATGGCAACCGCATCGAGGTGAAGCGCAGTTTCAACGAAGACTTTGAGAACGCGGGGTCGCTGCGCGAGCTGATCAACCTGGATCGGGGTTGGACTTCGTGCGAACTGTTGTCGCCGCGAGCGCCGACACCGGGGGAGTACGTGCCTCTTCGCAACCGCATCCTCAAGGGCGAGGGGGACTTCGTCGACAACCGCGTCGAGCCGAGCGGCGAATCGGTGCATCAGGGTCGGTTCGCGCTGAAGTGCATCGCCGTTCCCGCGAGCGGAGGAATGGTCACGTCGAAGGCGTCCCTCTCCACGGAACTGCTGCATTTTGTGAAGGGGGACGACGTTTGGATTTCATTCTGGTGCCGAGTGTCCGAGGGCAGCGGAATGCCGTTCACCGTCATGGACCTGGAAACCACCTGGCTCCACGGCCAACCTGGGATGAGGATCGTGATCGAGGACGGCAAGCACGCCTGCTTTCAACTCTCGAAGTGGTTCGGCAACCCCTACTACCGACAACCGAAGGACAGCAAAGTCGTCTTCCCACGTGACCGCTGGGTGCATCTGAAAGCTCACCTGACACTCACCGAAAAAGATGATGGCATCATCCAACTCTGGCAGGATGACCAACTCATTCTCGACACGACGGGCCAGACGCTCGTGCTGCCGCATGTCATCTACAACAGCCTCGAAATCGGCATCAGCGCGTACGACGAAAAGACCGGCCCAGCGACGTTCTTCGTGGATGATCTTTCCATCTCCACGCAGCCCCCAAACCCAACTCGGCGATGAAGTCGCTGAAAATCGCGTGCTTTGAAATCCGAGGCGAAGAACGCTCCGGGGTTACTCGCGGTGCATGGCTGGATGGGAGCGGCGAGCCCCGATCGGAAGTTCGTCGACGACGGTTGGGGGGTGATGGCGCACGACTGCTGCGGCAAAACCAGCGACCTTCCGCACTTCACGAAGTAACCCGAGAAGCTGCGGCACGGCAACATGGACGCCAAGGTCACGGGGCCAGAGCGGTCGAAGACGTTGGACGGTCAGCATACCTCCCCAAAGCCGGACGAGAGTTTACTTTGCGGACTTCAAGTGAGCGATAACAAACGCTACAATGGTGAACTGCTGCTGACATCCATTTTGCCAGAGATCTTCCATGGCCAACCTTATCGACCGCCGCCACGCACTCAAGGGAATCGGCTCACTCATCTCGCTGCCGCTTCTGGAAGCGATGATCCCAGCGGGGGCGAGGGCTGCCGAGGTGTCCAAACCGCCGGTGCGACTGGTCTGGTTGTTCGCGGGCAGCGGTATGTTCATGCCGGCCTACAAGCCCAGCTTGGTCGGAAAGAACTGGAACGAATCGAAGGAGATCGCCGCCGACACCGCACTCATCAGCGGCTTCAAGTTTGCTCCGGAAATCAAACCGCTCGCCACGCTGGAACCGCTGCTGCCGTTCAAGGATGACGTGAACATTTTGAGCGGACTGCTCCACCAAGGGGCCTTCACGCGCGGCAGCGTCGTGCGGCACGGGCAGGATCCGATGTGCCACCTCACCGGGGTGGACCTGTTTCGCGTGCCGGGCGTCGCGGTTCGCAACGGCGTTTCGGTCGATCAGGTCGCGGCCCGGCATCTCGGTCAGCACACCCGCTTGCCGTCGCTCGCTCTGACGCACGACCGCAACATGACGATCAACTATTCGGAAACCGGCTCGCCGATTCCGAGCGACTGGAATCCGTCCGAGGTGTTCAACCGGCTCTTCACCGGCCCGACGGCAGCGGAGCGTGCTCAAGCGGAGCTGCGGTTCCAACAGAAGAAGAGCGTGCTCGATTCCGTGGTCGCCGAGACCCGTTCCCTTCATTCAACGCTCGGTGCCACCGACCGCGAACGGCTCGACGAGTATCTCACGCAACTCCGCGAGATCGAGGCTCGTGCGGCCCAGGCTCGCAAGTGGGAGAGCGTGCCGCTGCCGAAACCGCCTGAAGGGACGAAGTTCGCGAAGGTCGCAGTGGGGAACTTCGGCCCGCAGATTCGGCTGATGCTCGACGTGCTGGTGCTCGCCCTGCAAACCGACCAAACCCGCGTCGCCACGGCCATCCTCGGCCACATGGGGGACACCTACAAGGATTCGAAGTTCAGCGACTCGTATCACGGTTACACGCATGGGATCAGCGAAGTGGGCGGTCAGATGGGCATGGCGGCGCTCGACCGGCTGCGGATCGGGCACGTTGCGTATCTGCTCGGCAAGATGAAGGAGATCAAGGAAGCGGATGGCTCGACGCTGCTCGACAACTCGCTCGTCCACTTCGGGGCAGGCATGGGCACCTGGCACGAATCGACCGACCTCGCCAACCTGATCGCCGGCCACGGCGGCGGGAAGTTCAAGCTCGGCGAGCACACCACCTTCAAGAAGACGCCGCTGGCGAACCTCTACCTCACGATGCTGCAAACCGCCGGGGTGCCGACCAAGGCGTTCGCGGACAGCACGGAGCCGATGTCGCTGACGTGAGATCGACCAACGTTCATTACAATCACTCAGAGATTCACATGAAGAGCAAGTTCGTGTTCATCCTGCTTGTGTTCAGCCTCGGCGGGGCGAGCGCGGTTCGAGGAGCCGAACCTTTTGAAGGGTTCATTGAGAAGCATTGCGTTCGCTGCCACGGACCCCAGAAGAAGAAGGGTGAACTCCGCATCGACCAGCTCTCCCGCGATTTCAAATCGGGGACCGATGCTCAGCGCTGGGCGGAGGTGATGGAACAGATCAACGCCGGAGCGATGCCACCGAAGGGCGAATCGAAACCGACTCAGGCCGAAATCGCGGAGTTTGTCTCGGCCATCGACACTCGACTCAAGGAAAGCCGAGCCGCGAGAATGGCGGCCCGGCCGGCGGTTGCGCACTATCGACTCAGCCGGAAGGAATATCAAAACACCGTCTACGATCTGCTGGGCGTTCGTTACGATCCGACGAAACCAGGCGAATTGAACGAAGACAGTCTCTGGCACGGTTACGAACGCATCGGTTCACAGCTTTCACTTTCCCCCTCGCACGTCGATCGATACTTCCGCGCAGCCGAAATCGTGCTCGATCGTGCTTTCCCCGTAACCAACGTGGACGCTCGCAAGGTTCGCAAGACGGCGGCGGAGTTGCGCTACAACGGCGGGAAAGAGCAACTCGCGGCCCTCGAGCGTTTTGGCATCAAGCGGCCGTTGCGTGCACTCCTGTATCCCGGGAATGTCCACCACGCACTCTCACCCCACTGGTTCGGCAAGACCGGCCCCGAACACAGCGGGCTGTACAAAGTGCGAATCCAGGCCAGCGGCATTCGCCCCCCTGGTGGCCAGGTCGCCCACCTGAGCATCGGCAAGCGAACCGGTGAAGAGACCGTGAACGGCCTCATCGAGTTCGACCTCACGGCTCCCGAGGACAAGCCACAGGTTTACGAGTTTGAAGTGTTTCTGGAGATGCCCACGAGCCTTGACTTCTGCGTGGTGGCGACGAATGTCGTGGATCGGCGAGGCGGTGCGGCCTTCCGGAACGCACTGAACAGCGGCAGTTACATCTTCACGCACAGCAGCGAGACCCTGCTCCTGAATCCGAACGCTCCTCAGATGTTCGATGACAAGGGGAACGGACTCTTCTCGACCGTGCTGCTGGACTGGATCGAATGGGAAGGGCCGATTGTTACCGATGCTGAAAAGTCGCGGCGCACGGGCTTCGTCCCGCCGGAGAACGCCACGCTCGAAGTGGTCGCCGAACACTTGCAGCGATTCGCCGAGCGAGCCTGGCGACGACCCGTGAAGAAGGAGGAGTTGACCGACTATCTGCAAGTCTACCGCCAGGAACGCGATGCCGGAGAGAAGATGGCTGCGGCTTACCGCGTGGCGATGCAGGGAGTCCTCGCCTCACGGCACTTCATCTATCTGGTTGAGGGAGCACCCGTGGCCCGCGAGCGGCTGACGGACACAGAACTCGCGTCCCGACTCTCGTATTTCCTATGGAGTTCGATGCCCGACGACGGTCTGCTGGCCACGGCCAAGGATGGTCTCCCGAAGGGAGAGGGAATCGGCAAAGTCGTGGATCGGATGTTGCAGGACGGCAAGGCGAACCGATTCGTCGACGACTTCACCCGGCAGTGGCTGCAACTGCACCGCCTCGGGATGTTCCCACCGGATAAAACCCTCTACCCGACCTACGACGCGTGGCTGGAGACCAGCTTACGAGCGGAGCCGATCGAGTTCTTCCGCGAACTGTACGCGAAGAACCTGCCCCTGGATCAGCTCATCGATTCAGACTGGACGATGGCCAACGCCCGGCTTTGCGACTTCTACGGCTTGCCCGAGCCGAAGATGGGCGGCTTCCAGCGTGCCGCGCTCAGGCACGAACTGCACCGCGGCGGTTTGCTGACGATGGGGGCCTCCCTCGGACTGACTTCGGATGGCACCCGCCACCGCCCGGTTCACCGCGGCGTGTGGGTCAGCGAAGTGATCTTCAACAAGACCCCGCCGCCACCACCGGCCAACGTGAGCGCGATCGAGCCGAACCCACCGAACAGCCCGAAAGCCACCCTGCGACAGAAGATCGAAGCGCACCGCAACAACGCAAGCTGTGCGGCCTGCCACGCGAAAATCGACCCGCTGGGAATCGCATGGGATAACTACGATGCGATCGGTCAGTGGCGAACTCGCGAGAAGGTGGCCAAGGGGCTGGGCGAGGATCCGTTGATCGATCCCTCGGGTGTCATGCCCGATGGCCGACCGTTCAAGGATTCCGTCGAGTTCAAAAAAGTGCTGCTTCAGGACCGCGACACGATTGCCAAGGCCTTCATCGAGCATCTTTGCACCTATGCTCTCCGACGTGTCCTGACCATTGATGATCAGGACGACATCAGGGCCATCGTCGCTGAAGCGAAGAAGAACCAATACCGGGTCAGGGACACCGTGCGTGCGGTGGCACTCTCTGATCTGATGCGAAAACGCTAACCCAGGAGGCTCTCGATGACAGGCATTCTTTCTCAATCTTGGCTGATCGGACGCCGGCACGCCTTGCGGGCCATGGGAACGTGTATCTCGCTGCCGTTCCTGGAGTGCATGGTTCCGCTCCGGGCCGCGGAGAAGACCGCAACGCCCCGACGCAGCGCGTTCATCTACCTCGCCAACGGCGTGCACTCGCTGAACTACCAGATCACCACGCCAGGCAAGGAGTACCAGTTCTCGCGGTCGCTGAAGCCGCTGGAGAAACACCGCAGCGCCGTCACGCCGATTAGCGGGCTGCATCATCCGGGCGCACTCGGGCATCACCACAATTGCATCTCGGTTTGGTTGACCGGAGGTAAGCTCGGCCCCTCGGATCGCAACACCATCTCGGTGGATCAGAAAATGGCCGAGGTCACGGCTCAGCACACCCGGTATCCCTCGATGGAGGTCGCCCTCACGGGAGACTCCCTCGCCTGGACCGCCGACGGAGTGCGACTCCCGGCGCTGCGACGTTGCAGCGAGATCTTCGCATCGCTGTTCGAGGAACCCAAAGGCGGAAAGGCGGCACAACGGCGGGCGCTGCGGCAGAAGGCAAGCGTCCTGGATGCCAACCTCGCGGAGGTTCGCCGACTCGAACAGACGATGGGAACCGCGGACAAGGGACGACTCGATCAATACCTGACCTCGGTTCGTGAAGCGGAAATCCGTACACGGCGGGCCGACAAGTGGCTCGATACACCGCTGCCCACCCTCTCGGCTGACGACCGCAACCGAACCAATCGCGACGTCCCCGCGACGCTGGCTGGGGACTATTTCCGCACCGTTTACGACTTGATCGTTCTGGCCTTCCAGACCGATGTCACACGCGTGGCGACCTTCAGCCTGGGTGGTGAAGGCGATGCCTTCGCGATTCCCGAGATCGGCATTACCGAATCGCGGCACCAACTCAGCCACCACGGCGGCGATCCCGGCTACATGGAAAAGCTCACGAACTACGACACCTTTGCCATCGAGCAGTTCAGCTACTTCCTCACCCGACTTTCGGAAACGAAGGATCTGAACGGGAAACCGCTCTTGGGCTCGACGATGGCCCTCTTCGGCAGCGGCATGTCCTACGGGCACAGCCACGGCAACGCGAACTTGCCGCTTGTCCTCGCGGGCGGTACAGACCTCGGCCTGAAGCACGGCGGTCACCTCGACTTCAACCAGGGCCATTTCAAGGGCTACCAACTCGACAAACCCGGCGAGCATTACGGACTGTGCAGCCGCCCCGCCAACACGAACGCTCACATGAGCAACTTGCTGTTGCTGATGGCTCATCGCATGGGTGTCGAAACCGACAAGTTTGGCGACAGCAACAAGGTGATTGAACTATGACACGCCAACCGATTCGATATGTCCTCGCGGCGATGTGCCTCGGTCTCCCCGCGTTCTTGTCTGCGGCCCCGCCGACGAAAGAGGAACCGTTCCGACCGGAAGCCGGGAAGTTCCCCCCACTGGAGAAGGCGCACTCCTACCGAGGCGTCCTCGTGTTTGTGGATCATGCGAATCGGCGAGGCAGTCTTCGCGTGGAGACGCCGGGCGAATTCTTCCGCAATGTGCCGCATCCCTTCGCGATGCTTCCTTACGGCATCGTGAGTTTCCACGGAGCGCCGGCGGATCTGCGCGATGTCCCGCTCGGCACCGTTCTTCACGTTCGAGCATTCCTGCCACCGGATCCCAAGACGTCATTGGTGCCTGTGTTCGGGAAAGGCAACCCCGAGAAGCCCGCAGAGAATCACGCTTTACTGGTTGCGGACGAACCCAGCTATTGTCTGCGCGAGGGCAAAGTCTGGAAGCTGAAGGAGGTTGAGCTTCAGGCGAATCAAGGGCTGTTCACCGCTACTCGCGAGTCCAAAGCTGGTGGAGACGGCAAGGTCGCCGAGGAAAAGATGACATTCGATGCGGCGACACGTGTCTGGCGTGGCCGCGAGTGCCTCACCGTTGACGACCTCGTCACCGAAGGCACATGGCCTGCCAACGGCAAGAAAGCACTGAACGGGCAAGCGGTTCAACTTGGACTGACCTGGCAACCCACCCCCGGAGGGGTGTTTCTGCGATATCACATCTCGGACATCTGGCTCGATGAGACGGCCATGCAGCGTGCCGCAAAGAATCAAACCGAGACGCACAAAGCTCTGATCCGTAGCCGCTGGATGCCCGCCTCGGTCGATTCCGTTGAGTACGGGGCGTTCGGTCGCGCGAAGGTGACCGCGACGTTGTTTGGTGGCATGGATCCCTCGCTCTACGCGGACTTCAAGAAGGATGCCGGCGCATTGATGAACGCCGTCGAGAACAACTTGAAGCACACCCACGGGGCTTACAGCCCGGCGCACATGGCTTCCCGCGGCACGATTCTCGAAGTCACCAAAGCGGCCGACAAGCCGCCTCTGGGCAGCAGTGGCATTCAGATTCGTTTCGAGACGGATTTAATCATCGAAGGGATTCGCCCCGGTCGAGTCGTCCGAGTCCGTCCCGCGAGTTGGCCCAATGTCTGCGTGCCTCGCGAGGAATACCTCAATGATGGCAACGTCGAAGACCGTTTCCCGTCCGCAACCGTCTTCCCCAAGTATTGAAGCACCACGATTTTCGTAAGCGTTCGGCGGAGCGGTTATGGATGGAAAGAAAAGGGGTCTAAGCGGTGTGACACTTGCGGTCTCGCCCGCTTCATTCGTGCAGCTTTGTGTTGTACATTAAACGATGCTCTTAACCTGCCGACGCCAAGTAGATTACCTACCTCGTTGGGTGCCGACATGACACGCTTCCTTACGAGCATAGTGCTAGTTTCACTCATGGGTTTGGGTTCGAGTAACACCCTCGCGGCGGAAACGCCGGTCTCGTACCACAAGCAGGTGGCCGCCCTGTTTAGCAAGTTGGGGTGTAACGGCGGAACGTGTCATGGGGCGGTGAAGGGACAGAATGGGTTTCGGCTATCGATGTTCACGGCCGACCCGTTGGGTGATCACAACCATTTGCTCCGCGACAGTGCGGGTCGGCGACTGAATCTGCATGAGCCGGCGAGCAGCTTGTTCTTGCTCAAAGCGACTGGGCAAGTCGCACACGGGGGCGAGGTGCGGACGCGAGTTGGCAGTGCTGACTACGACGTGCTGTTGCGCTGGTTATCCCAGGGCGCGCGTGCGGACGATGCAGGGTCGGCCCGACTCCGCGAGTTGAAGATCACCCCAGCCGAGCAGGTCACCAAGCCGGGCGAGAAATATAAGCTCCAAGTGCAAGCGACCTTTGCCGACGGGTCGAGCGAAGATGTCACGTCATTCTGTTCGTTTGAATCGCACGATCCTGCCGTCGCCACCGTGGACGCACAAGGTTGGGTCCAGGGCGTGGGTGTCGGGGATGCGGGTCTTATCGTTCGGTATCGCGCCCAACCCATGTCGGCGCGAGTGCTCGTTCCCCGGACGGCGACGACCCCGTTCCCCGACGTGAAACCCAGCAATTTTGTCGATGTGCAAGTGTTAGCGAAGCTCAAGCGATTGAATCTCCCTCCGGCGGACGTGTGCGACGATGCGACCTTTCTTCGCCGGCTGCATTTGGATGTGGTTGGCGACCTGCCCAGCCCCGACGAAGTCCGCACCTTTTTGCAAAACAAAGAGCCGACCAAAAGGACGAAAAAGATCGACGAACTCCTTAAACACTCGGGACACTTCGACCTGTGGACATTGAAGTTTTGCGATTTGCTGAAGTCGGCGGATTTCGGGGTGTATGCGGATGCTCTCTCGAAAGAACACGATGCACCCAGATTCCAGGCTTGGGTTCGAGCCCGGCTGGCAGACAACATTCCTTACGATCAATTCGTGGAACGCATTTTGTTGGCGACCAGTCGCGAAGGCCGAACGGTCGAGGAATATGTGCAAGAGGTGACTGCACTTTTCGAGGGCTACGCCCCGGGGCGTCCCGACCTCGAACTGTACGCCAAGCGGAAGACGCTCGATCTCTATTGGCAACGGCGCGGGTCGGATGGTGTCAAAGGCACGCTTCAGGTGGCCCATGCTTTTCTGGGGCTTAGGCTCGAATGCGCCCAGTGTCACCGCCATCCGCACGACGTTTGGCAGCCAGAAGACTTGCTCGACTTCGCCAACTTCTTCATGCGTGTGCGAACCGTGGGTTTCCAGGGCGACAACGAGAAGAAATACCCCGAGATTGCTGTCCATTTCAAGAAGCTCAACGAGCAGGCCAAGACACTCGAAGCCGAGGTCAAGAAACGCAAAGAAGGGGAAGGAAAGAAACAAGACGAACTCGCGAAGAAAGCCAAACTCGAGGTCGATCAGCTCCAAGCCGAGGTGCTAAAGCTCGAAAAGAGCCAACCGAAGTCGGACGAACTTGCGAAGAAACAGGCGGAGTTGAAGCAGGCGAAAGAGACGCTCGCGAATGCGGACAAATATCGCCAAGAGACCGTCGATCTGGAGCAAAAGGCCAAGATGCTGCCCGAGATTGCCCGACGACTAATGCAAGCGGAGAGTCGGCTCGTGCCGTCCGGGGGATATGCCAAGGTCACTAGCACATTGGGGACAGCGGAATCGAAGAAGTATAGGCTCTTAGGCGAAGCGGATCCCGTCACGATCGCAGCCGACGCCGACCCCAGGGCAACTGTCGTCGCATGGATGAAGCAACCGACGAACCCGTTCTTCGCGAAGGCAATCGTCAACCGAGTCTGGGCGCACTATTTTGGTCGAGGCTTGATCGACCCGCCGGACAACCTTTCTGCGTTCAATCCCGCAACGCATCCCGAACTCTTGCAAGAGCTATGCACCGAGTTCGTTAAGCACGGATACGATCTTCGTTGGCTACACCAGACGATACTCACGAGCCGAACTTACCAACAGACGAGCACCCCCAAGCCCGGTGCGGAAGCGGATCGTACGCATTATGCGTACTTCCCGATCCGTAGGCTGCCTGCAGAAGTGTTGCTCGACGTGCTCAGTACAGCGACGGGCACGACCGAAAACATGGACATGAAGTTCAACCATTGGCCCAACCCGATAAAGGCGGTGCAAGTACCTTACCTCCCGAAAAACACGTTTGTGACGCATGTGCTCGATAATTTCGGCAGACCACAACGGAACGGTGCGGTGCAGTGCGATTGCGAACGGGATGGGTCGGGGTCGATCTTCCAAGTGTTGACGATCGCAAACCATCCTCGCGTTTGGGAAAAGATCAAGGATCCGACGGGTCGAGTCGCGAAGTTGCTGAAGGAATCGACCGACGACACACAAAAGGTGCATGATCTATACTTGGCAACTGTGAGTCGACCTCCGACCAAGAGTGAACTTGCTGCCTGCGTCGACTACTTGGCGAGCGCCCCATCGCGGGAGAAAGGCTACCAGGGTGTGCTCTGGAGCTTGCTAAACACTCGGGAGTTTCTGTTGCAACATTAGCGAGGGGCAGCCTCTTTTCAGGGCTGACAGCCGACCGTTTGCCGATTAAACTATTAACATTGAGATCATGGTAGAAAAAGGATCGACTCATGAATCGTCGTGACTTTCTACGTGTTGGTGGATTGGGCCTGTGCGGCGTTGGGGCGCTCGATGTGCTGCGTGCGCAAGCGGTGGGCAGTGCGAGCAAGGCGAAGGCGAAGCACATGATCGTCTGCTGGTTAGGCGGTGGGCCTCCGCACCTCGATATGTTCGATATGAAACCTGACGCTCCGGAAGAGTATCGAGGGATCTTCAAGCCGATCCAAACGAAAGTCACTGGGCTGCAAGTGGGCGAGTTACTGCCCGAACTCGCGAAACGTGCCGACAAGTACACGGTAATTCGCTCGGTCACGACCCTGAACAAGCCTGGCGATCACAGCCAAGCCCCACTTTATTGGTTGACGGGCAACCCCAGGCTGACGACTGGGACCGATGAGTACCCGATGTATGGCAGCGTCGTCAACAAACTAAAGCCAGGCCCAGACGATCTCCCGACCTTTGCGGTGCTCGACGAGATCGACGTGCACACGCACAACGCCCTGGCGCGCAACTTCCTCGGGTCGGCACACTCCCCGCTGGTGATGCAACCGTTCAAAGACAAAGATGCGATCACGAGGATGCTAAGTCCCCAACTCGAACTGCCCGCCTTCGAGAGCCAAACGAAGTTGCTGAAACTGCTCGATACCAAACTTCGCCGAGACGATGGGAACGACGAATTGATCGCAGGGCTCGACCAATATCAACAAACCGCCTTCAACTTGCTTCGTTCGCCAAAACTTCGGCAGGCGCTCGACATCTCGAAGGAGCCTGCCAGCTCGGTGGAACGCTTCACGAAAAACAAGCCCAGCAAAGCTCGCTACCCGATCGGCGATCCGTTGCACTTCTTGGCCGCCCGGCGACTGGTGGAGGCGGGCGTGCCTGTTGTGCACTTTAACCTGGGATATTGGGATTGGCATGGCGATAACTTCACGGCAGGGAAGCAGCAGATTCCGATGTTCGACGCCTGCCTGTCGGCCTTGCTCGATGACCTGGACGAGCGAGGGTTGCTCGACTCGACGATCGTGTTGGCGCTCGGGGAAATGGGACGGAAGCCGAAAATCGACAACCCGAAAGCTGCTGGCGCAGGCCGAGACCATTGGGATTACGCCCAATTCGTGTTGGCGGCGGGCGGGGGCTTCAAGCGAGGCAATATCGTCGGTGCTACCGACAAACTGGGCGAACGAGTCGTCGACAAATTCTACAAAGTCGAAAGCTTTGGCCGAACCCTCTACCATTTGTTGGGCATTGATCCCGACACCATCGTCCACACCCCCACGAAACGCCCGATCAAGCTCATCGTGGAAGAAGCACCATTGATTAAGGAAGCGTTAGCGTAAAGTCGCTGACTTAACGAGCACGCAGAGCGTTTGAATTAATGTAGCACGGATCTCACCAAGCTTGTCCGGCAGGAAAGCGGTAACCCGAGTCTGAGCATACCGGCCATCTTCAAGAACATTCTCATCCTCGTCGTCTTCAGCCTCTGTGGCTCCTTCACCCTCGGCGAGGAGAAGCCCGCCAAGGCTCCGGATGCTGCCCGCGATCTTTGGATTCTCAGCGGTCAATCCAATGCATGCGGGCGTGGCCGACCGCCCGGCCTGCCGGTCAACTCTGCAATCGAGGCGTTCAATCCCGATAACGGAAAGTGGATTCCGGCCATCGATCCCTTGCCTGGCATGGGAACCAAAGGCGTTGGCCCGTGGCACGCGGCCGCGGTCGAATATGCCGCATTGACCAAACGCTCAGTTCGGCTGGCTGGCTCGGCCCGTGGCGGCAGCGCCATCGAATTGTGGAACCCCACCGACGGGACCGTCTGGAAATCCCTGTCTGGCGTGTTGGACCGCGTTGGAAACGACGCTGGAGTATTTCTCTGGTATCAGGGGGAAGCGAATTGTGGCAAAGGCCAGGACCAGTACCTGGCCAACTTCAAGGATCTCACCAAGCGCGTCCGACAGGGAAGCGGTAACCCAGGGATGACCGTGGTTGTGGTCCAGCTCTCCGCCCACCAACCCGGTTACGTTCTGGACAAGGAACCACCCGCGCCCAAACGCCTCGCCCGAGGCAGCGAAAGCCATGTCATGCAGATGCGCGAAATCCAACGTCAGTGCGTCTTGGCCGACCCTCAAGCCATTCTGGTCACGGCCATGGGCCGCAAGACGCAGGACTACTGGCACCTCAGCACCGAAGGCCAGATCGAACTCGGTCGTGAGATCGGCCGGGCACTGGCCGCCCGCCTGCACAAGGTCGACACCGCCTGGCCCGGACCGGTGTTAGATGCTGCAATGCTCAGCGAGGACGGCAAGAGCGTGACCGCACACTTTGCCGAGGTCAAGAAGTTGTCCGGCATCACGGCTGCTGACTTCTGCGTGGTCAGCGGTGCCGGCCCCTCCGCCAAGATCCAAGCCGTGGCCAGCAAGGCTGAGGCACTCGGCAACTCGCGGATTACGGTAACATTCGACGAGGCGGTCCAACTGCCTGCCTCGCTGGTGTACGGAGCAGGCGACGCACCCGCCGCGACCCTGGTCGATGAAGCCGGCAACCGGGCGCCGGCCGTGCAGTTGGAAATCACGAAGGGCCGAATGCCCGAGGATCAAGTGACGGCTGCGACGAACGGGGCCGGGATTGGTCATCACTCAAAAGCGAAATAAACGGTGTCGTTGCCATGAAATCAAGCAACGTTCATCACAATCACTCGGAGATTCACATGAAGAGTAAGTTCGCGTTCATCCTCCTTGTCTTCAGCCTCGGCGGGTCGTTCACCTTCGGTCAGGAGAAGCCTCCTAAGGCATTGGTTGCCGGCGAACCAACGTGGGTGAAGCCGATGTCGGCGGTGCATGCCAGGTTTCGGGGAAAGGCCGGGTATGTGGCTCAACTCGGTGACTCGATCACGCATTCGCTCGCGTTCTGGGCGCCGCTTGGCTGGGACTCGCCCGAGCAATACCTGACGCGCGACGATGGCTTGCCGAAGACGCCAGCCGGCAAACGGTGGCGCGACACGCTGAGCGGCTTTCGGGACAAGGGGCCGGAACACGGCAATTACTCGGGTTGGCGAGTGGGCGATGTGCTCAAGGTGCTCGACAACGTGCTGAAGCGAAATCAACCCGAGGTCGCCTTGATCATGCTCGGCACGAACGATATCTCCGGCGGCAAGGTGCCCGCGGACTACGGTGACGGGCTGAAAAAGATCGTGCAGAAGTGCCTCGACGCAGGCTGCATTCCGGTGCTGAATACCATCCCGCCGCGTCGCGGGCACAACGAGGCGGTCGAGGCTGCCAATCGCATCATCCGCGAACTGGCCCGCGAGGCGAAGATTCCGCTGGCCGACTTCCATGCCGAGTGCCTGCGACTGGCTCCGGGCGAGACGTGGGACAAGACCGTGATCAGCGACGACGGCGTGCATCCCACCGGCGGCAAATCGAATGTCTTCACCGACGAGAACATGAAGGTCTGCGGGTACGCGGCGCGGAACTGGGTGAATTTCCTCGCTGTTCGCGAAGTCTATTTCCGCGTGCTGCAGGGCAAGTCGGCTTCGGCGGATGACGTACTGAGGGGGCTGCGCGGGTTCTTTGCGAAGACGGCTCGGCGTAATGGATCGTTTCAGAACGGGATCGATCCGGAATATCGCGGGATGTCCGATTCGGCTTACAGCGATCTGGCGGCAGTCACTTATGCCGTCACTCTGCACAAGACGTTTGGTTGGAAGCTGCCGCATGAAGAGCAGACGGTCGCGTTTCTGTTGGGTCGTCAAAAGCCGAGCGGCGAGTTCGTCAACGTCGCGGGAACCGTTAAGCCGGAGTCGGCTGAGGGGAAGACTTACAACACGACACAAGCGTTGGTCGCGCTGCGTGCATTGGGAGTCAAACCCAAGTACGACCCGCTGCCAGTGTTCGAGTCGATCTTGAAAGAGGACTACAAGGAACTGCCCGCGTTCACGACCAGCTTCTTTCCGCTGGCGTATCTCTGTGCCGGTCAGCCGATCCCCGCCAAAGCCGATCGAGGCATTCGGGCGTTGATGATTCAAGATCGCACCGGCTACATGAACGACCACATCGCCGCGACGTTTCATGCCTCGCATTATTACCACTTGGTCGGCGAACCGACGCCGAAGTCGCCCGCGATGGTGGCTCGCATCTTGTCCGACCAGAAGGCGGACGGAAGCTGGATGCTGAATCTGCCGTCGCGCGATCGGCACGGCACTTACGACGCGGTGTTCTCGCTGCTGCATGAAGGGCACGGTCGCGCGGATTGCCAAGCGGCGATTCAGCACGCGGCTCGTTGGGCGTTGTCGTGCCGGAACGACGACGGAGGCTTCGGTCATTACCCCGGTTCAACCTCGGACGCCGACGCCAACTACTTTCAGATTGGCACGCTGGTCATGGCCGGGTTCCTCAAGCCAGTAGATCCGCTGCCCGACGCTCCGCACTTGCTCTCGTGGGGCCACTTGATGCCGGTACGAAAGCAATCGTCCTCAGGCGAAGTCTTCGCGAAGCATCTGGACGGCTGGGTCGGAGCGGTCGCCTTTTCAAAAGATAGCCAGCAAGTTTTCGCGGGAGGTGCCGACAACACGCTGCGAGTTTGGGACATCGCCAGCGGTCGCGAACGACTGCAGGTTCGCGCGGATGGGTACGTCGTCGCCGCGAGTGTTTCTCCAAATTCGGATGTCTTTGCCACCGGGAGCTACGGGCACACCGCCACGATTTGGAATCTGCGAACCGGGGACAAGCAGCATGAGTTGAAAGCGCATCGCGGCGTGGTGCTGGCGGTCGCCTTTCATCCCAACGGCAAGACTCTGGCCACAAGCGGTATCGATCAAGCCGTGATCTTGTGGGACGTCGCTTCTGGAAAACGAATCAAGACGTTGCTAGGTCACAAGTCCTGGGTGAACTCCCTGGCCTATTCACCGGACGGCCAACACCTTTTCTCCGGCAGTTCCGATGGCACGGTGTGCGTGTGGAATTCAACCGCCGACAAACCGTCGCGAGTCCTCGATGCGACCAACGCTGAGGTCCGCAGCATTGCCGTTTCGCCCGATGGTCGTTGGCTAGCGGCAGGGATTCGATACGGTCAGATCAAGGTCTGGGAGACGAAGACTTGGCACGAAACGCTGAGCTTCAAAGGCCACGAAAGCGATGTCTGGGCAGTCGCCTTCACGCCCGATTCGAGCACGCTGGTTTCCGGCAACGGAGACTGGAATCGTCCCGGTCACGTCAAACTGTGGGACGCGAAGAGCGGCCAACAAACCGATTCGCTCCAACACACCGGAGAAGTGCTGAGCCTCGCCGTTTCGCCCGATGGTCGATACCTAGCTGCCGGCGGTGGAGACAAGGCGCTGCGAGTCTGGGAATTGAAGAAGCAATCGCACCGCCGGTGATGAGTTTCCGAATCGTTCGACGAATTTACGAAGGCTTTTATCCGTGTGTACGACGTAACATTTACCAACGACTGGCAATATCACTCGGAGATTCACATGAAGCGCAAGCACACGGTCATGCCCCAAGAGGTGTTGCCATGAAGCATGACATTCTGGGCGACGTTGAGCAATCGGACGGCACCCCCTTTGATGCCATCGCGACGGTCCAGCATGGTTCGCGGGATATCAAGGTCAGCATTAGTCGAGATGGTGAACCTCTTGAGAAGGCGTTGGAACTTGCCGCACAAGTGGTCAGCCACCTGCCGAAACTTGACGAACTCGCCAAGCGTATTGCCTCCAGAGACCTGCGAGAAACTTACAATAATGGCTGGAACGAGTACGACGAAATGCAAGACGATGGTTCAATAAAGTCGGTCTTGAATTCGCAAATCTCGGAAGCAGAATTCGAGGCGAAGTTGACGCTAAACGCGGTCAATGTTACGGGCGATCAAGTGGTCAACTTCTTCTATGATGACGAACGGATGTTCTGGGGCCACAGCGTTGTCGTCACCAGTTTGGACGGCACGGATTTCAATGATGCCCACGCTGAGATTTTCGGGTAGCGGCGGCGAAAATCCGGATCACGCGGTAGCACCGCACCGCCGCCAACGACTAAACGAACGACTGCGAATTCTATTGGGAGTACCAAGTCATGCGCATGTACACAGCGATATTTCTCGTCTTCAGCCTCGGCGGGGCATTCGCCCTCGGTCAGGAGAAGCCCGCCAAGCCGCTGGAAGAACTGGTGCTGGATCTTGGCAACGGCGTTTCGATGAAGCTCGTTAAAATTCCGGCGGGCAAGTTCATGATGGGCAGCCCGGAGACCGAAAAGGATCGCCAGAAGAACGAAGGCCCGCAGCATGAAGTCACGATCACCAAGGCGTTCTACATGGGCATCTACCCCGTGACCAACGAGCAATACAAGCAGCTCATCGGGGACACCAAGGACATCAGAGTGTTTGGCGGGCCGAAGTATCCCGCAGTGAGCATGACCTGGGACACGGCCGTGGCGTTCTGCAAGAAGCTCTCCGAGAAGACCGGCAAAACAGTCCGCCTGCCCACGGAGGCCGAATGGGAATACGCCTGCCGGGCGGGGACCACGACGCGGTTTCCTTACGGCGACGATCCCGAGTATGCGCAGTTGGGCGACTACGCATGGTATGACAAGAACCGCGAGCATCCTGCCCCTAACGGCGGCAAGGACAAGTTGAACATCCGCCCCGTCGGCGAGAAAAAGCCCAACCCGTGGGGCCTGTATGACATGCTCGGCAACGTGTATCAGCACTGCTCGGATCGTTATACCAACGGCAACGGCGTCATTACGAAATATGACGACGTATCGTATGCGTCTGGACCGGCTGTCGATCCCACCGGTCCGCCTCCGCCCGGCCCCAATGACCCATGGTGGTCAAAAATGCATGTTGTCCGCGGCAGCGGCTGGCATATGCGGGGCAAGGGGCAGGCTTCCACCTGCCGTTCCGCGTCCCGCGAGCGAGGCCCCGGAACAGACCAAAGCACCGGCTTCCGCGTCGTCGTGGAGGCGAAGGAATCCAATGCCAAGTAAGGAATCACACAAATTGTCACTCAGGAGCATACCGGCCACGTTCAAGAACATGCTCGTCATCTTCGTCTTCAGCCTCGGCGGCTTGTATGCACTCGCCGAAGAAAAACCCGCAAAGGCCCCGGAAGCACTGACGCTGGAGATCAGCAAGGATGTGTCGTTGAAGCAGGTCAAGATCCCGGCCGGCAAGTTCATGATGGGCGTGCCGAAGGACGCACCGAACCGGCTCAAGTCGGATGAAGACGAACACGAGGTGACCATCGCCAAGGAATTCTGGATGGGCGCGACCGAAGTGACCCAGGCGCAGTACGAAACCATCATGGGCGACAACCCCGTCGTGTCCAAACCGCCGCCGCCGAATCGTACACAGGTGGTCGATCCGCAATGTCCTGTCGTTCGTGTGAACCTGAATGAAGCGAAAGAGTTCTGCAAGAAACTCTCGGCAAAGTCCGGCAAGACCGTGCGCCTTCCGACGGAAGAGGAGTGGGAATACGCCGCGCGCGCCGGTGGCGATGGACTCAATGGTGCCAAACTTGCCGACCAAGAGTGGTTCATGGACAACAGTGAAAGCAAACAGCGTCAGGTCGGCACGAAGCCACCCAACGTGTGGGGCTTGTACGACATGCTCGGAAACGTCGGCGAATGGACCACATCGGCGAAGGGTGCGTGGATTCGCAGCGGCAGTTGGGCCGCCAAGGCAGAAATGTGCCGGCCGACCAGGCGCGGACCGCACGGTGCCCTGCACAATGATACGTGGAGCGGTTTCCGCGTCGTCGTGGAGGCGAAGTAACTAATATTTCACACGAAAACCGACGTCTGGAGAAAACCTAACCCATGAATCGATCGAAATTATCACGACGCGCAGGTCGCATCGTCATAGTCACGCTCCTCATCGCCCTGCTGCTCGCACCGCTGGCGAGCGTTATGGCGATCGACTACCCATACGTCACCGCCGAGCCGCAGAAGACCGGTTGGCCGCTGACGGACGAGGAACGTGCGTATGTGCTCAAACCGGAGCATGAACGCCGCCCCGGTCGCGAGAGCAACAAGCATCTGCCGAAGCTGTGGCCTGTCGTGCCGAGCGCGAATCACCTCGGCGGCGACGCCTGGCTCAAGCTGCACGAAGCCCATGTGAAGACGGTGCAGCAGAACAAAGGCCCGATCGATGTGCTGCTCGTCGGCGACAGCATCACGATTCAGTGGGGCGACTCGTGGAAGAAGCACTTCCCCGACCAGAAAGCCGTCAATATCGGCATCGGCGGCGACAAGACGCAGAACGTCCTCTGGCGTCTCGATCATGGTGGTGTCGAGGGACTCCAGCCAAAGGCCATCGTGCTGATGATCGGCAACAACAACATGTTCTTCACTCCCGAGACCGGCATCGAAGCGGCGGCGCAGGGAATCGAAATGTGCGTCAAGAACCTGCGCGAGAAGTTCCCAAAGGCTGCGATCATCGTTGCCAAAATTCTCCCCGCCCATGCTCCGGGCAATCGCTTCTACGAAGACATCAAGAAGACGAACACCGCACTCGATGCACTCAAACTCGACAAGGATGTAAACCTGAAAGTGCTCGACCTCACGGAGGATTTCACCAACAAAGACGGCACGATCAAGAAGGACCTCTTCACGCCGGACAACATCCACCTCGCACCAGCGGGTTATGCGGTGTATGCGGGGCGGTTGAAGCCGCTGCTGGATGCAGTCTTCAGCGGAAAGCCGTTGCCCGCGGCACCCGCGATGCCTGCGAAGGCCGGTACGGCTCCGGCACCGGAAAAGCCTGCCGATTCAAAACCCGCTGCCGCAGCGCCGAAGGCCGCATCGGGCATCGTTTTGCCATCGAAGCCCGTGCTGACCTATGCGTATACGCCTTACAACGAACGCAAACTGGATCCGCAGATCGCTGGGTGGCCGTTGAGCGCGGAGGAACTCGCGTGGGTGACGAAGGGCGAATACACGCGCAAACCCGGCCATGACGCGCAAAAGCATCTGCCCGAGATGTGGCCCATCACCCCGACGGCCGCACGCTGGGGCGAGGGGGAGGCGAACCCGTGGATCGAGCACCACGCGCAGTGCATCGAGAAGGTGCAGGCGATGAAGGACGGCATCGACATCATGCTCGTCGGCGACAGCATCACGCAGGGCTGGGGCGGCGGTTGGGACGGCGCACCGTTCAATGCCGCATGGCAAAAGCACTTCGGCGGCAAAAAGACCGTGAACCTCGGCATCGGCGGCGACCGCACGGAAGGCGTGCTGTGGCGTCTCGATCATGGCGCGGTGCATGGAGCCTCGCCGAAGACGATCGTGCTCATGATCGGCGTGAACAACTCGAACGCCGTTCAGGCCAACGGCGTGCCCGTCTCCGCCGCCGTCGAAGGCATCCGCCTCTGTGTCGCCAATCTCCGCCGGCGCTGTCCGGATTCGCAAATCGTGCTGGTGAAGATCCTCCCCGCGTTCGATCCCGCCAAAGAAGTCGGCGCGAAGGTGCGCGAAATGAACGCCGCGCTCGATGGGCTGAAACTCGAATCCGACCCCAAGGTGCGCGTGCTCGATCTGTGGGCTGAGTTCACGAACGCCGATGGCACGCTGAAGACGGAGCTGTACTCCGATAAGCATCTCCACCTCGGCCCGGCGGGCTACGACGTCTTCGCTGCGAAGCTGAAGCCGGTCGTCGAGAAACTCCTGCCCGGAACGCAAGGAAAGTAACCATGAAACACTTCTTTTTCGCCGCCCTGCTGCTCGCGCCGCTGGCCGCACTGCACGAACGTGCGCGCGGCTGCGGTGCGATTCGGCGAAATTTTCGGAAAAGCGCCGGTCTTCTCCGGCAGCGAGGAGCCCACCGCGTGTCACAACGATTGTTCGGAGCAACGCGCGTTCTTCGGCTATCCTGTCGTGGACCTCGAAACGATGATCCGGTGGAACGCCGACCGGCTCTCGTGCGGAATGCCGCTGCATCACAAACCGACCCACGACGAAGAACACGCCGGTAATTTTCGAAGCCATGAGGAAGCCATGAGATTGCAAAACTTCTACGGCGGGAAATGCGTCGCGTCGTCCGGCGTGGCGACTGTTCCCGTCCACAATCCCTCCACCGCCGAAGTCATTGCGGAGACGCCGCTCTCCACTGCCGCCGATGTCGAGACTGCGGTGCAGGCCGCGCAAAAAGCTTTTGCAACCTGGAGCATCACACCGGCGCCGAAACGCGCCGCAGTGCTGTTTCGCTACCGCGATTTGCTCGAGGAAAACTTCGATGCGCTCGCGCGGCTCGTCACTCGCGAGAACGGCAAAACGATCGAGGAAGCGCGCGGCGATGTGCGGCGCGGCATCGAGGTCGTCGAGTTTGCTTGCGGCATCTCACATCTCGTGAAAGGCGAAAGTCTGCCGCAGATCGCCGAGCAGATTGATGCGGTGACGATGCGCGAGCCGCTCGGCGTGTGCGCGGGCATCACGCCGTTCAATTTTCCCGCGATGGTGCCGATGTGGATGTATCCGCTCGCGATCGCCTGCGGGAACACGTTCATCCTCAAGCCGAGCGAGAAAGTGCCACTTACTGCAGTGCGGCTTGTGGAGCTTTTTGCCGAAGCCGGCCTGCCCGATGGCGTATTTAATCTCGTTCACGGCGGAGCCGAAGTAGTGGACGCGCTCTGCACGCATCCCGGCATCGCGGCGATCAGCTTCGTTGGTTCGTCGAAGATCGCCGCGCACGTGTATGCGCTCGGCTGCCGCCACCGGAAGCGCGTGCAAGCGGCGGGCGGCGCAAAGAACGTCCTGCTCGTGATGCCGGACGCTGAGCCGGAGCCGACGTTGCGCGCGATCCTCGGCTCGTCGTTCGGCTGCGCCGGTCAGCGCTGCATGGCGGGTTCCGTTTTGATGGGTGTCGGCGACCGATGCGCCGATGAATGGCGCGAGCGCGTCATCACCGCGATCGAGAAATTCGACGTCGCCGACACCAGCGCGCACGATACCGCAGACATGGGACCGGTCATTGACGGTGCGGCACAGGCTCGCGTGCGATCATATCTCGACGGAGCAGCGGGCGAAGGCGCAGAGGTCGCTTACAACGGCGGCAGCCGCGCACCGCAGCGCGGGTTTTTCGCAGGTCCGGCGCTGGTGGATCGCGTGCGGCCAGGCATGAAGCTTTTTGAAGAGGAAATCTTCGGCCCTGTGCTGTCGCTCGTGCGCCCGCGCACGCTCGAAGAAGCCATCGCAACGATGAACGGTCTCTCGTTCGGCAACGGTGCGTCCATTTTCACCAGCAGTGGCGCGGCGGCGCGGCAGTTCGTGCGCGAGATGCAGTCGGGCATGCTCGGCGTGAATGTCGGCGTCCCGGCGCCGATGGCCCTGTTCAGTTTTTCCGGATGGAACCACAGCTTCTTTGGCGACCTGCACGTGCAGGGCATCGAGGGCGTGATGTTCTACACACGCCAGAAGTGCGTACTCTCACGCTGGGACAAGAGTTACGTGCGTTCAATGGGCTGGTAAATTTTCATGTCCCACGCTTCGTCCACACTTCGCCGCTTCGATGTTCCGGGCACCATTCGGAACGCGAAGAACGAACCGCCGCGCTGGATAGAGCGCTGGATTGGCCTTGAAGAGCTCAAGGCCAAGAAAAAGGAACGGGACGACACACGCCGATGGGGACGGGCAATACTCTAGATGAACATGACGGATTGTCGCCCGCCCCCTTTGTTTGCGGATTGGATCAGCCTCGAGATGAAAGCCATGAAACCCACCCTCACCCTCGTCATCGCCCTGCTGCTCGGATTGTCAACCGGGCAGAGCCAGGCACAGGAATTGTCTCGCTGGAAGGCCATGCCCGCGACTTGGAAGGGGGCGACCGTCGCTGATGGCAAGGCCACGCTCTCATCGGACAAGTGGAGTTATCTCGTTTCGCCCGATGCGCTGTCACAGGTTGAATTGACGGCGAGCGTGACGATTCTCGAACCGGCCAAGAATCTGGGTTTCTTCGGTCAAGGGTGGAGTGCTTGGCCCGATCCGACCTTTGGCGACGGCGGGTTCGAGGCGGGCGTTCTGGTGCATGGCGGAGAGATCGTCTCGAAGTTCGAGGGCAGCGAGATCAAGCGAGCGTCCGGCTTTCGCGTGCAGTTGTCGCACAAGTATCAGTGCGTGGCACTCGTGAAGTTTCCCGAGGGGGGCTATCTCCGCGT
>Ga0233425_10000970_pt1 | contig 68699 bp, 73 predicted proteins | sample Watercolumn_Towu_2_FD_181712 | JGI IMG/M metagenome (GOLD analysis project Ga0233425, IMG submission 181712) | Freshwater microbial communities from Lake Towuti, South Sulawesi, Indonesia - Watercolumn_Towuti2014_140_MG | ecosystem: Environmental > Aquatic > Freshwater > Lake | place...
GGCCGGTCGGGACGACGACCGGTGCCGCGCCGCGCGCCGACCCCGTCACGGCCGACTCGCTCGACCTGCGGGCGCTCGCGCGCGCGGGCCGGCCCGGGTCCGAGAAGGTGCCGTGGCACTTCGCACTACTGATGGTGATGCTCGTTGCCTACCTGGGCTGGCGGGTCGTCGCAGTGTTCTTCTGAACGCCTCGTAGACTCGGGGACCAAGGAGCGGGCTGTGGCGCAGCTTGGTTAGCGCGCTTGTCTGGGGGACAAGAGGTCGGGAGTTCAAATCTCCCCAGCCCGACGACGCAGGCTGCGCCGCCCGGACGTGGTCCCGATCCTCCACCATCCACGCGTTCCAAGGCGGTAGCCTTGGGCAGCGTCGCCCCGTGTAGGGTGGGCGCGAGGAGGGTCTCCATGTCCGGTATCGGCGGCGGATGGCGAGCGGTGCGGCGCGGCGGGCGACGAGTCGTCGTGCCTGCGCTGGTGGCGGGGGTGTGCGCGACGCTCGGTGGCGTCTTCGTCGCCGGGGCATCGTCCACGAGCATCACGGCGTGCGCGAAGAAGCCGAGCGGTGAGTTGCGGTACGCCGCCAGCGGCGCCTGCAAGGCCGCCGAGACGAAACTGACCCTCGGCCAGACCGGGCCGACGGGTGCGACCGGGGCCACGGGTGCGACCGGGGCCACGGGTGCGACCGGCGCCACCGGCGCGTCGGGGTCGTACGCCTCGGCCATGACGATCACCGCGATCGCAGCCGGCGAGGGACGCGCGTTTGCGCTCGCCGATGCCGGCAGGCTCATCACGACCGCGGGAACCGCCGTCATGACGGTGCCTGCCAACGCGACGGTGGCATTTCCCGTGGGCACCCGCATCGACCTCGCGCCGCTCTCGGGGGACCTGTATGTCAATCCGGCGTCGGGCGTGACCATCAACGACGGCACCAGCCAGTTGCAGTTCGACTCGGGTGGCTACCAGTTCGGCTCGATCATCAAGATCGCCACGAACTCTTGGATATTCCTGCGGCCGCTCAACGAGGTGGACTGAGCGTGACGGGTGGCGTCATGCGGCGTCGACACGCGGTGCTCGTCGCCGCGGCGGCGGGTCTTCTCGCGGGTGGGCTCTCCGTGGCGCGAGCCGCGTCGGGTCCGGTCACGGTTTGCGCGGCGGCCAAGGGCGGTGGCCTGCGGTACGCGGCGTCGGGGATGTGCGCGGGGAGCGAGACAAAGCTCGTTCTGGGTGCCACGGGTGCGACCGGGGCCACGGGTGCGACGGGTGCGACCGGGGCCACGGGTGCGACGGGAGCGGCCGGCGGCTATCCCTCGAGCATCGAGGCCAAGTTGATCGCGGGAGCGCACACCCTCGTGCTCTCCGACGCCGGCAAGGTGCTCTACAGCTCCGGCAACACCACGGTGACGGTCCCGCTCGACACCACGGCGGACTTCGCGATCGGCACGCGCATCGAGCTCGTCAACCTGCTCTATCTCATGTGGGTCACGCCCGCGAGCGGCGTCACGATCAACGGTCAGACGGCGGGCCTCATCCCGATGGAACACAAGGCGAAGCACGAATCCGAGCAGGGCAGTGGGGCCGTGCTCGTGAAGCAGGCGGCCAACGTCTGGTACCTGCTCAAGCCGCTCAAGGAGACGTGAGCGGGCCGCGCTGTGGCGCGGCGTGCGAGGATCGGGTCATGTGCGGGCGGTTCGTGCTCGCCACGCCCGTCGAGGCGCTCGCGGAGATCTTCGAGGCTCGGATCCTCGGGACGGTCGCCGCCACGCCGTTGCGCCCCTCGTGGAACGTCGCCCCGACGACGGGGGTCTACCTGGTGCGCCGCTCCCCGAGCGGGGGTCGCGAACTCGCGGTCGCGCACTGGGGTCTCGTGCCGCAGTGGGCTCCCGACACGCGCCGCGCGGCGAACGCGATCAACGCACGGCTCGAGACCCTGGATGCCAAGCCCACCTTCCGTCACCTGCTCGCGCACCACCGGTGCGTGGTCCCGATGGACGGCTACTACGAGTGGGCGACCGTGGGCGGGGGGCGCGCGCCGTGGTTCGTGCACCGAGGCGACGGCCGTCCGCTCGCCGCGGCCGGGCTGTGGTCGCGTTGGGGCGACGGCCTCGAGACGTGCACGGTGATCACCCGCGACGCCGCGCCGCGGCTCGCCGAGATCCACCACCGCATGCCGGTGCTGCTCGACCACGGGGACGTGGCCGAATGGCTCGAAGCGCCCGCGCTTCCACGGCACCTGTGCGACGCCGCGAGTGACACGGGACTCGAGATGCACCGGGTGTCGTCGCGCGTCAACGCGGTGCGCCACGACGACGAGCAGCTGCTCGACCCCACCGACCCCGAGACGCTGTTCGGCTGACACGCCGCGGTCGCGGCGTCGTTCGGCTGACACGCCGCGGTCGCGGCGTCAGTGCGGGTCGTCCACCACCCCGGGAAGGCCCGTTCGGCGCAGGACGGCCCGTTGCGGACGGGCTGCGGTCTCGAGCTGCGCCTGCGTCCGGGCGGGGGCGGCCCGTTCGAAGCGCATCTCGTCCATGCTGAACATCGGGATCACGTGCAGGTGCGTGTGCGGCACCTCGAATCCGGCGATGGCGAGGCCGGCGCGGGCGCAGCCGAACACCTCCCGCTGCGCGAGGCCGACGGCATGGGCTACGCGGAACAGGTGGTCGCGCGTCGCCTCGGGCAGATCCAGCCACTGGTCCACCTCGGCCCGCGGGATCACGAGCGCGTGCCCGGGCGAGATCGGGTTGATGGAGAGGATCGCCACGCAGGTCTCGTCGCGCACCAGGTGGGTGGCGGGCAGCTCGCCCCGCATGATGCGCGTGAACACGGAGGTCACCGCGCCATGGTAGGTGGGTAGCCTCTCGCCGTGGCGGGCAGGCAGTGGTCGTTCCTCACGGCGTCGCGCCTCGCCACCGTGCCCAACGCGATCACCCTCGCCCGGCTCGCGTGCGTGCCCGTGTTCCTCGTCTGGCTGCCCGAGCGACCCGTCGCCGCGGGCGTCCTGCTGGGCGTGCTGGGCATCACCGACTGGGTCGACGGCTGGGTGGCGCGGCGCTTTGCGCAGGGCAGCGAGTTCGGCGCCGTGCTGGACCCCAGCGTGGATCGGCTGCTGCTGTTCGCCGGTGCCGCGGGCGCGGCGTGGCACGGCCTGATCCCGGCCTGGCTGGGTGCGGCGATCCTCGCGCGCGAGATGCTCGTGGCGGGCGTGCTCGTGGGTGCGACGGTGGCGGGCATGGAGCGCTTCCCCGTGAGCGTGTGGGGCAAGCGCTACACGTTCGGCCTGATGGTCGCGGTGCCGCTGCTCGTGTTGGGCGCCTCGGATGCCGCGGTCGCGTGGCTCGCCCGCCCGACGGGCTGGCTGCTCGTGGTGCCCGCGCTCGTCACCTCGTGGTGCACCGCGGCGGGCTACCTGCGGCGGGCGCGCGCGGGCCTCGCCGCCGCCCGCGCGCAACGTGCGGGATAGGTTGGTCCCGTGGACGTGCGCGACGGATTGGCGTACTCGCGGGACCACGGCTGGGTGCAGATGCGTGGCACGGTCGCCCGCACCGGTCTCACCCACCAGGCGCAGGATGCCCTGGGGGAGGTGACCTTCGTGGTGTTGCCCACGGTGGGCCGCCGACTTGCGCTCGTGGAGACCTGCGCCGAGGTGGAGAGCGCCAAGAGCATCTCCGAGCTGCCCGCACCCGTGGCGGGCACGGTGTGCGCGCGCAACGATCGGCTCGAGCGCGAGCCGTCGCTCGTGAATCGCGACCCCTACGGGGCGGGCTGGCTGCTCGAGATCGAGACCGGCGAGGCGCGCACGCCGAGTCACCTGATGGACGCCGACGCCTACCGGGCGTTCGTCGCCGCGGCGGGCGTCGAGTGAGCGACGGACCCGTGACCCACGGCGCGCAATTGTCCATCGGAGAGGTGCTGGGTCTGCTGCTGGACGAGTTTCCCGACGTCACCATCTCCAAGATCCGCTTCCTCGAGAGCCAGGGCCTCATCGAGCCCGAGCGAACCGCGTCGGGCTACCGCAAGTTCTCCGACTCCGAGGTGGAGCGCCTGCGGTTCATCCTGCGCGAGCAGCGTGAGCACTACCTGCCGCTGAAGGTCATCCGCTCACGCCTCGCGGGCGACACGAGCAACGACCTCGAGCGACCCGAGCTCACGCCCGCGCACGGGCTCATCGAGGTCCCGTCGGCCGCGGCCGCGGGACACCCGTCGGCGCGGGGCCGCGGTGCGCGCGCCGTCGCCGCCGTCCGCGAGGACGCGTCGGGCTCCTGGTCGCGCGAGGACCTGCTCTCGGCGCTCGGCGTGTCGGCGGCGGTGCTGCAGCAGATCCGCGCGGCCGGTCTCGTGGCCCCGCGGATGGTCGGCGGCGTGGAGATCTACGACGACTCCGCGCGCGCGGTCGCGGCGGCAGCCGCGCGATTGCTCGAACTGGGCATCGATGCCCGTCACCTGAAGGGATTTCGTCACTCCGCGGAACGAGAGATGACCCTCTACGAACAACGCGTCGTGCCGATCATGCGCCAGCGCAACGCGGGAGGCCGTGGGGACGCGCTCGACCTGCTCTCGCGGCTCGAGCGGGCTGGGTCGGCCCTGCGCGACGCGCTCGTGGCGGCGTCGGTGAAGCAGCATCGGGACAGGGCCTGAGATGTCCGAGCTGGTGCCGCTCAACCTCGAGGGCCTGCGCATCGAGGCGACGATCAACGCGCCGGTGATGCTCCTGCGCGAGCGGGGTGGCGAGGAGCGGGTCGTGCCCATCTTCATCGGCGCGCCCGAGGCCAGTGCGATCCAGTACGCCCTCGACGGTCACGTACCGGAGCGGCCGCTCACCCACGACCTGACGCTTCGCCTGCTCGAGGAGGCCGGTGCGACGCCGGTGCGCGTGGTCATCACCGAGGTGCGCGACCAGACCTACTACGCGGAACTGGAGCTGCGGCTGGGGGAGCGCACGCGACGCGTCTCGTGCCGACCCTCGGACGCCGTCGCCCTCGCCGTGCGGGCCGAGATCCCGATCCTCGCGACGCCGGAGTTGATGGAGTCGGCGGGACAGAAGATCCCCCCGGCCGAGGCCGTCGCCGACGAAATCCTCGACGAATTCCGCGACTTCATCCAGACCGTGAAGCCCGAGGACTTCGAGGGATGACCGCCGTTGGCGTCCCGCGGCGTCGCTCGTAGTCTGGCACGGCATGGGGGAGCGGTGACGACGCCGAGTTTCAGCGGCACGCAGGCGGCGCAGATCGCCGGCATCTCCTACCGCCAGCTGGACTACTGGGCCCGCACCGACCTCGTGCGGCCCTCGCTCGTGGACGCGCGCGGCAGCGGCTCGCGGCGTCGCTACCTCTACCGCGACCTGCTCGAGCTCATCGTGATCAAGCGGCTGCTGGACGCGGGCATACGGCTCGAGTCGGTGCGCGAGGTGTTCGGCTACCTGCGCCGCCACGTGGATTCCGACATTGCCTCCGCGCACATCGTCATCTCTGGCACGGCGGTCGTGCTGTGCCGCGGCGACGACCTCATCGACGTGCTGCGCAACGGCCAGGGCGTGCTCAACGTGCTCCCGCTCGGGGGCATCAAGCGCGACGTGGACGCCAAGATCGTGGCCCTCGACACGGCCGGCCCCGCCGAGATCGCCGCCGCGACGACGCCGTCGTCGCCGTCCCCCGCGTCGGCGGTGCTGGCCCGCGTCGGCCGCTGAGGTGACGCCGCTCGACGCGAGCCGCGCCATCGACCCCGTGCTCGGGGGCCTCGGTGTGCGCTACATGCTGGATGCGACCACCGCCGAGCGCGGTACGGCCGCGGGATATCCCGACGGCCTTTCGTTCTACGTCGCGGGGCGCGGCGGCGTGCTCGGCGACGTGGCGGCCGACGTGGTGTACGCCGCGTTCGGGTTCTTCCACCACGGACTCGTCGCCAAGATGTGGGCCCGGGGCGTGGCCGTCGAGGGTGCGCGCGCCGCGGGACGCCGTTATGCCGCCGCCGCCGACGCCTGGGGGAGTCTGCACCTCGCCGCCGCCCCCGGCCTCGCGCGGTTCTCGGAGTTGGCCGAGCGGGTCGTGCGCGCCGTGGACCCCCTCGGCCTCACGCTCTTTGCGGGCCTGCGCAACGAGCCGCTCGCCGACGAGCCCGCGGCGCGCGCGTATCGCCTCGTGACCTGGCTGCGCGAGTTGCGCGGTTCGGTGCACGTGGCGTCGGTGGCCGCCGCCGGTCTCGGCGGTCTCGAGGCCAACCTGCTGGACCCCAAGGGCGGGGAGTCCATCGCGCAGCTCCACGGCTGGCGTGCGCCGTGGCCCGAGGTGGGCCACCTCGCCGACCGATTCGAGGCAGCCGAGGCGCGCACACAAAGCGTCATGACGAATATCTACGACGCCACGCTCGACGGGCGAGAGCGGGCCGAGCTGGCCGACCTCGTGGCAGGGATCCTCGCCGCCACGACCTGAGATCGGCACACCCGCCGCCGACCGAGCCGTCGCAGCCGGCCCGTCGCGCCCGGGGCGCGGATCGGGGGACGAGCCTGCGCCGCTCGACCCGTTCAGAACCTACATAACGATGATTATAGGCGTCGGCGTCGGCGGGGCGTAGGTCGCGCCGGCGCGGGGGGCGTCCCCGTGCCGTCCAGGACCTCGTCAGCGGCCCGCAGGAGGCTCCTGAGCACCGTGGCGGGCCGGGCCGCACCCTGGGACCCCTCCGCCCCGAGATCGCTTCGGGCCTCGTCCACGGCGCAGCGCAGCAGCCAGAGCCCGTCACGCAGGGCCTCCAGCTCGCGGCGGGCCACGACCAGTTCGTCCTCGCTGAGCTGCAGTTCGCTCGCGCGGGCCCGCGCGACCCAGTCCCACTGTCGACAGGCCTGCGAACAGAAGCGCCGCGGGCGGCCCCTGCCCGGCGGCTGGGCGATCGGGCCACGACACCAGGCGCATCTCGCCCGGGGGTCCCCCGCGCGGATCGGGCGGGGGATCTTTTTTGTCACGACGAAAAGATACCCGTCGCAGCATCGGCGCGGGTGGATGGCCCACCCCCCACCCCCCGTTGCTCGCGCCCGTGCCGAGGCAGCCCCGACGCCGCGAGACTGTGGCGATGGCCGCCCCGACGCCAGCGCCGACCCCGCCGCACCCGGCGTTGCCGGCCGCTCCCCTGCGTTTCTTTGCGAGCGACAACGCCGCGGGCGCACACCCGGCCGTGCTCGAGGCGCTGAACCGCGCCAACGAGGGTCACGCGCTCGCGTACGGGTCCGATCCGACGACGCGCGCCGCCGAGGAGGACTTTCGCGCACTGTTCGACGCCGACGTGGAGGTCGTGTTCGCCTACGGCGGCTCGGGGGCCAACGTGCTCGCGCTCGCCTGCATGCTGCGGCCCGCCGAGGCGGTGGTCTGCACGTCGGCGTCCCACATCGCCGTGGACGAAACGGGCGCACCCGAGCGGATCCTGGGGGCCAAACTCATCGACCTGCCGAGTCCCGACGCCAAGATGACGCCCGAGATGCTCGCGAGCGTCATGCCGCTGCGGGAGTCGATCCACCATGCCGAGCCCGGGGTCGTGTCGCTCACGCAGGTCACCGAGCTCGGCACGCTGTACGAACCGGCCGAGGTGCGCGCGCTGTGCGACGCGGCCCACGCCGCCGGACTCGCGGTGCACATGGACGGCGCCCGCATCGCCAACGCCACCGCCGCGCTCGGGGGTACGCGTGCCGCGCTGCGCGCGATGACGACCGAGGCGGGGGTGGACGTGCTGACCTTCGGCGGCACCAAGGCGGGCGGCGTGTTCGGGGAGGCCGTGGTGTTCTGCTCCCGCGACCCGCGTTTCACCTCGCGCGCCCGACGCGTGCACAAGCAGGTCGGCCAGCTGCACTCCAAGACCCGCTTCATCGCCGCCCAGTACCGCGCCCTGCTCGCCGACGACCTGTTCATCGATCTCGGGCGGCGGGCCAACGCCGCGGCGGCACGCCTGCACGGCACGGTGGCCGACCTCGCCACGCTGCGCCTCGGTGCCCCGCCGCGGGCCAACAGCCTGTACCCCACCATCGCCCAACCGACCCGCCGGCTGCTCCAGGATTGGACCTTCTTCTGGGACTGGGATCCGGCCCGCGACCAGGCGCGCTGGATGACCGCCTGGGACGTCACGGCCGAGGACGTCGACGCCTTCGCCGCGGGCGTGCGCGCCGCCCTGCGCTAGGCCGTCCCCGAGTTCCGTTCGAGCCGTCCCCGAGCCGCCCGTGGACCCCAGCGAGGGCGCCCTCGCCGCCGCATGGGCGGGCCTCGGGGATACGCGCCGGATCACGGAGGTCGAGGAGACGAGCGCCCACGTCTCCACCAACCGCGTGTTTCGCCTCACGCTGGACGATGCCGCGCACGTCGTGGCCAAGGTGTCGTCCTTCGGCTCCTACTTCCTCTTCGCCGAGGACCACGACCGCCTCGCGCGCCTGAGTGCCCGCCTGCAGGGCGGCCGTTGGGCGGGATTCCTGGCCGACGTCGTCACCAAGGACGGGCGTCCGTACCTCTGGTACGACGGCCGGCGCTGGGCGGCGCTCTACGTGGACGTCGAGCGAGGCGGACAACTCCCCCGCCGCCTCTCGGACGCGCACGTGGCGACGCTCGCGCGCGAGGTCGCCGCCTTCCACCTCGAGTGCGCCCGCATCGCGCCCCACCTGCCGCCCACCTCGGGGAGCATGAAGGGCGACCTCATCCACCTGCTCGAGCTGCTGCGCGCAGCGGACGCGCCGCTCCGCTTCGGTCTGCCCGCCGCGGACGTCGCCCGGCTGGACGGCCACACCCACTCGCTGCTGCTCGAGCTGGAGCGGCGTCACTACGACGAGTGGCCGCGCATCCCCATCCTCGTGGACTGGAACCTCGGCAACTTCTCGGTCCGCCACGAGGGGGACGACTTCCGACTCCACACGCGCTGGGACTACGACTGGTTTCGCGTCGAGTCACGGCTCCTCGACTTCTATTTCCTCTCGCGCGTCTCGTCGGCGACGGGTGACCGCACCCGCTTCGCCTACTCCCCGCACACGCTGGTGGAATCGCGCTTCGCGGCGTTCCTGCGCGCGTACCACGCGGAAGCGCCGCTCGCGCGCCACGAGTTGGACTTCCTCCCGCTCGCCTTCAAGTTCTTCGTGCTCAACTACGTCGTGCGCGAGGGTGCCAAGTTCTTCCGTCCGGACCTGTGCGAGGCATTCCGCCGCGACGCGGTGCGCCATCTGGATGCCGCCGACGCGCTGGATCTGGGCCCCCTGCACCGCGCCGTCGGGGTCGCGGGCGAGGCCTAGTCCACCCGCCGCATCTCGGCGCGAAAGTGCCGCGCCTTGCGCACGTAGATCTCCGCGCCGCGGGCGATCTCCTCGCTGCGCGCACGACCCTCCATGACCGTCGCGGGCGTGCCGACGGCGAGGGCGCCCGGTGGCACCTGCGTGTCGTTGAGCACCACCGCATTCGCGCCCACGATCGCCCCCGAGCCCACCACGACGCGGTGCAGCACGATCGCGCCCGAGGAGACCTGCGCCCCGTCGCAGATGGTGCAGGCCTCCAGGTGCACGAGATGACCGATCACGCAGTCATCCCCGACCACCGTCGGGGTCTCGGGCGTGGTGTGCAGCACGCAGTTGTCCTGGATGCTGGTGCGCTCCCCGACGACCACCTCCCCGTCGTCGCCCCGCAGCACCGCGCCCGGCCAGATGGACGAGTCGGCGCCGACCGTCACCGCCCCGATCAGCACCGCGTCGGGATGCACGAAGGCCGTGGGGTGCACGCGCGGCATCCGATCCCCGAGTGCGTACATCGCCACGACCTCACGGTACCCAGCGCCGCCCGGACCGTAGGCGCGCCGCATCGCCGCGGGTACCGTGGGGATCCATGCCGCGGCGACTCGACGTCGAGCTCACGAGCGTGCGCGCCGACGGCTCGTTCACCTGGAAGGCCGCGGGTGCGCTGCTGCCCAAGGGCGTCGTGAATCCCGCGGTGCTCGGCTCGGAGGCCAAGGTGGGCGACACCCTGCGCGTCGAGATCGAGACGGGGGTGGACGGCAGCACCGTGCTCGGCGTGGTGGCGCTTCGCGTGCGACGCGACGCGCCCGTGCTGCTGCAGCTCTCCGCCTCGGAGTTCCAACCCGTCACCGAGACCCGCGCCCCGCGTCCCGCGCGTGGGGCCGCCCGTGGCGGTCGGGACGGTCGTGGCGCCCGGGACGCCCGCGGCGGCCGCGACACCCGTCCGCCGAGACGCCGTGGCCCCGAGGGCGCGGACGCACCCGCGCGGGCCCCGCGTCGCGCCTTCAGCCCGCCGCCCCCCGAGTTGCCCAAGCGACCGGCGGCGCGGCGACTGCGCCCCCAGCGCGTGCACCGCGATGCGGCGCTCGCCGCGCTGACACCCGAGCAGCGGCCCGTCGCCGAGCGCGTGCTGCGTGGAGGCATCCGCGCCGTGCGCGACGCGGTGAAGTCGCAGAACGCCGCCCTCGCAAGGGAGGGCAAGCCCGCGGTCCCGGCCGACGGCGTCGTGGCGATGGCCGGGGACCTCCTGCCGCGCTTGCGCGTGGCCGAGTGGCTGGACCGCGCCGAGGCGGCCGAAGCCGACCTCGCCCGCGTCGACCTTCGCGACCTGCGCGCGGTGGTGGCCGCGAGCGACGACCCGATGATCCTGCGGGACGAATCCACGCGCGCCCTCGCCGGTCGCATGCGCGATGCGCTCGCCACCCGCCAGCAGACCGAGCTCGAGCGTTGGGACGAGGACGTGCGCGCCGCGGTGCGGGTCGGACGCGTCGCCCGTGCGTTGCAACTGGCGGGTGAACCGCCGAAGGCCGGTCTGCGCTTTCCCGCCGACCTCGCCGAGGCGTTGGCGGGGGCCGCCGCTGCGGCACTCGCGCCCGACGTGGACCCGGGTCGCTGGATCGTGCTGCTCGAAGCCCTCGCCTTTTCCCCCGTGCGTCCCGCCGTGCGGGTGGGTGCCCCGCCCGCCCGCGTGACCGACGAGTTGCGCGCCACGGTGACGCGCCTCGCGCCGCTGCTGCCGCAGGTCGCCGCGGTGTTCGGGATCGTCGCCGATCCCGCCGCCCCGATGCCGCGACCGTTGCGTCAGACCCGTTTCGGGCGTCGCGCCCCGAAGCCCGGCGCGCGACGCCCCGCCCGCACGCCCCAACCCGGCGCGGCCCAGCCCACGGACGCCTGAGCATGGCCGCGGTCGAGTACGAGCGCCGTGAGCGCGTCGGCGTCATCACCCTCAACCGTCCCGAGGCCCGCAACGCCGTGAACGGCGACGTCGCCACGGCGATGGAGGCCGCACTCGACGCGATGGAGGCGGACGACGACGTGTGGGTCGGGGTGTTGCGGGCCAACACGCAGGACCAGGAGCGACCCGTGTTCTGCGCGGGCGCGGACTTGAAGGCGCTCGCCGCGGGTCAGGGTGCGGCGCTCAACACCGCGCGGGGTGGATTCGCGGGCTTCGTCTACCGGGCACGGCGCAAGCCCGTCATCGCCGCCGTGGACGGCCTCGCCACCGCGGGTGGATGCGAGATCCTCCTCGCCTGCGACATGGTCGTGGCGTCGCGTCGCTCCGCCGTGGGGCTGGCCGAGGTGAAGCGCAACCTCGTGGCGGGCGCCGGCGGGCTCTTTCGCCTGCCGCAGGCCATCGGGCGCACGGTGGCGATGGAGGCGATCCTCACGGGCGACCCCATCCCGGTCGAGCGCCTGCACGCCTTGGGCTTCGTCAACCAACTGGTGGAGCCCGGCGAGGAGCTGGATGCGGCGCTCGCGCTCGCGGGCCGCGTGTGCGCCGCCGCGCCGCTCGCCGTGTGGTCCAGCCGCGAGGTGGTGCTCGCCTCCGCGTACGAGTCCGAGGCGCGACTCATCCAGATGACCAACGACGCCTTCGGGCGTATCCTCGCCTCCGAGGACACCGCGGAGGGGCTCGCCGCCTTCGTGGAGAAGCGCCCGCCCCGCTGGAAGGGTCGCTGAGCCTCAGCGTCCCTCGGTCCGGGGGGCGGATGCGGAGGGATCCGAGTCGGGATCGCTGAGGTCCCGCGTCACCACGATGAGTCGCGCGATGAGCCCCGTGCGCTCGAACAGGTTCTTCGTCTCCCTGTCGCCCGGCAGCACGAGGGCGTCGATGCTGCGGCACCCGGCCGCGCCAGCGCGCGCGAGGGCTCCGTCGACCATCGCCTCACCCAGGCCGAGTCCCCGTGCCTCGGCGGTGACGTAGACGCGGCTGATCGTCGCGATCGGTCCCTGCATCGCGAGCCCGAGCGCGCCGAGCACGGCCCCGTCGAGCCCGGCCACCACGACCCGCCAGCCCGAGAGGCCGCGCAGCGTCACCAGCCCGAGGCGATGCGGGTCCTCCGCGAGCATGCGGGCCGCGCCGCGGTAGGCCCGCGCTGCCGTGCGCCACTCGCCATCCAGGCGTGCGAGGGCCGCGTCGTCCGAGGCGCGTGCATCGCGCACGAACTCGCGCAGACCCTCGGCACCGCCGTCCACCGGCGACGCCGATGATGCATCCACGGCGTCGGCCACGCGTCAGCCGTCGGTCGTGGCCGCGTCGAGTCGCTCGATCGCAGCGAGGATCGTGGTCCGGCGGCGATGACGACCTTCGTGGTCGGCGATGGCTGCGCGCTGGGTGGCGTCCAGTGCCGCGAGTCGTTCCCGCACCTGCGACGCGGACAAGTCGTCGTAGTCGGGGATCGGCAGCGTCGTCGGTGCCGACGGCGCGGGGGCGACGGACACGTCGACGGACACGTCGACGGAGGCGGGATCGGGCGGCGCGACACTCGCCGACGTCGCACCGTGCACCGCCGCGCGTCGTTGCATGTCCTGCATCGCCTGCGCCGCGGTGCCCGACCGGCTCCGCAGGCTCGCCTCGGCGCCCTTCACGGCCATCTCCCCCACCATGCGCCACAGCTTCAGGTTGTTCGGGAGGTCGTCGAGGGCGCGGCGGAGTGCGCGCCGCGCGTTCGTCACGGGGTCGCGGCGGTCGCCGATCATGCGGCCCCTCCCCCTGGGAACACCGGGCACGCATCGTTCTGCTCGGGGCACCCCGGTGCCGCGGTGCGCACCAGCAGGAAGCACTGCGTGCACTGCACCTCGTCCACGCGCCTCGGCTGGAGCCGCTCGAGGCCGTCGGTGCGGTCGTCGGCGAGGGGCTCCTCTTCGTCCTCGGCGGGACCCTCCTCGGGGGACGCGAGCTTCTCCTGCAGCAGGGACGACAGATCCGCCTCCACGTCGTCGGCGGTGCGCAGGTCCTCGTCGTCCTCCTCGACCTCGTCGGACGCCTTGCGCGTCTCGGGGTCCACGACTGCGGCCCCGGCGCGGTCCGAGGCCGCTCCGGCGTCCTCGTCCGCGTCGTCTCCCTCGACGTCGTCTGCTTCACCGTCATCGCCCGTGGCATCCGGATCCGCATCGGGATCCTCGAAGCCCTCCGTGTCGTCGTCGATGTCCGCTGCGTCGGGCTCGCCGAGCTCGCCGTCGTCCGCGTCGCCCGCCGTCTCGTCCGACTCGTCCTCCGCGCCGGTCGTGCGCTCACCACGCGCGGGCGCCCGGCGCGCGCCGGTAGCACCGGGCGTCGACCCGTGCGCGCCGTGTGCCGTCCCGGAGGTGCGTCTCTTGGCCGCCATAATCGCGCGAATGATAGCGGCGCCCATGGCGCCGCCCCGTCATGCGTCAGGACCTGCGCGCCTCCGTTCGCCGCTCGGCCTCGAGGCGCTCCAGTTCGGGGGCCTGCGTCGTCACGTGCGTCATGGTGCGTGCGAGTGCCCGGTGCCCCGCCACCTCCGCGATCTGGCGGTGCATCTCGAGCGCGACCCGCCGGTATGAGGGGTGGCCCTGCGCCGAGGAACGCAGCTCGATGAGGTGCATCGCCTCCCGCAGGTTGAACTGCATCGAGTAGCGCATGCGATGTGCCATCGCCACCGCGTACGACGCCTGGCGCGGATGGCGCACCAGCATCGATGCGTACAGGTCGGCCGAGCGCGTCATCGCCTCCGAGAACGCGTCCGCCTGGCCCGCTTCGGCCACCAGATCGGGCATCACGTAGCCGTGGTTCGGCGTGAGTCGCTGCCACTCGATCGTCAGCAGGCGGTGGCGCTGCAGGTCGCGAAACGCCCCGTAGTCGCCGAGCACGTCGAAGCGATACGAGACCCGCTCGAAGGCCCGCCCGGGGCGGTGCCGCCGGTTGGCCCGGTCGCCCACGTACGCGCGCAGGATGCCCGCTCGCGTCTCGGCATCCATCGTGCGCACCTCGTCGAGTATCTGGGTCTCGGGCAGGTCCGAGTACGGATAGCAGATCGCCGCGAGCACCTTGATCTCCGCGTCCGGGTCGTGGTCCACGAGCGTCACCTCGGGGGCATCCGCGGGCGCCACGCCCCCAAGTTCGCCGTCCACGAGGCGCAGCGTCTCGTCACGGGTGCGGGCGAGATAGTCGCTCCAGACGCCTCCGCGCTCTGGCATGTCCACGCGGCGCAGGAACGCGGGAATCACCTCACGCAACTCGTGCAGCATCAGGTCCGCGTAGCGGCGTGCCTCGGGGAGCGGGTGGCTGCGCATCCGCAACAGCAGCGTCTCGTAGGCCTGTCCGCTCGCGTAGATCCCGACGTTGGACAACGCGGCGGCCGGCAGCACGCCTCGCACCGCGTCGAGCGCCTTGGCGCGGGTGGCCTGACGCCACACGAAGTCCGAGTCGCCCGCGTCGCGCGGCACCGTGCGCCGCACGTGGGCGGTGACGGCCTCCAGCATCGCCCCGTAGCCGTCGAACAGTCGGTCCATGTCCCCCACGTAGCGCGTCCCGAGCGGACCCGACAGCACCTCGGGGTCGCGGTGGTAGCGGTAGCGACCCCCGATGCGCGAGTCGTAGGCCACGTAGCGCGTGGACTGCTCGAGGTAGCTGCCGAGGCGACCCCACTCGAGCACCTTGGTCAGCAGGTTGGATGCCTGCTCGCACGCGAGGTGCACCCCGCCCAGTTGGGCGACGCTGTCGTCGCCGTACTCCACGAAGACCCTCTCGTAGAGATCCTCGGCGCGCCGCGACGAGCCGAACGCCTGGTCCGCCCGATCGGCGAGATCCTCCGCAAACTCGTCCAGCAGCAGTCGGCGCAGGCTCTTCGGGCTTCGGCTGTAGCGCGCGAACAGCGCGCCCTTCACGACCTCGGGGAGGTTGACGAGCGCAAAGACGGGCCCGTCGAGGTTGGTGACGTACCGCTCGAGGAACGCGCGCTCATCGGAGGTGAACGTCTCGGGGACGTACACCGTCACTCAGAGGACCCCCTCGGGCACGGGGCCGTCCCCGAACTCGCGGCGCATCCGCTCGCGCAGGTCGGGCGACGTCCACACGTCGATGGCGGTGAGGGCCATCACCTTGGCTCCCTCGATCACGGCGCGATCCCCCGCCGCGCTGCGCGCGTGGTCGGCGAACTCGGGGGTGTGGAGCGAGACTCCGGCGGGCGCCACCGCCAGCATCGGGTGGATCGACGGCACGAGGTAACTCACGTTGCCCATGTCGGTGGAGCCGCCCGTGCCGTCCACGTCGTCGAGCGTGAGGTGCCGACCGATGCGGCGGGAGTTCGCGCAGTAGGCGGCGAGCAGCGGGAGGTTGTCCACAACGTCGGCGTAGGTGTTGGGCTGCCACTCGAGGTGCGCGCTGCAACCCGTCGCGACCGCGGCCGACTCGAGGCACGCCGCCACGCGAGCCTTGAGCGGTTGGAGCGAGTCGATCGTCGGCGAACGCACGTACCAGTCCATCTCGGTCTCCGCCGGCACGATGTTGGGCTTCTCGCCCGCACGGGTGAAGATGCCGTGCAGCCGCTCGGTGGGCAGGATGTGCTGGCGCAGCGCCGCGACGTTCATGTAGCCGAGCACCGCTGCATCCAGTGCGTTGCGACCGCGCTCGGGATAGGCCGCCGCATGGGCCGCGGCGCCGTGGTAGCGCACGACCAGTTGCTGGACCGCGATTGCGCTCATCTTGGCGTAGTCGGTGTCGGCGGGGTGCACCATCACCGCGGCGTCCACGCCCTCGAACGCACCGCGGCGAGCCATCTGGATCTTGCCGCCGCCGCCCTCCTCGGCGGGCGTGCCGAGCAGGCGTAGACGACCACCCGCTTCGTCGGCCAGCCCGGCGAGGGCGAGCCCCGCCCCGAGGCCCGCGGTGGCGATGATGTTGTGCCCGCAGGCGTGCCCGATGCCCGGCAGGGCATCGTATTCGCAGAGCACCGCGACGGTCGGGCCGGTGCGGCCGGCGTCGAGCGCGAACGCCGTCTCGATGCCGTGCGAGCCACGCTCGGGGCGCAGGCCCGCGTCCGCGAGCATGTCGGTGAGCAGTCGGTGGGCGTGGTGCTCCGCGTAGGCGAGTTCGGGGTGCGCGTGGATCGAGTGGCTGGCGGCCGCGAGGTCGCCCGCGATCGCGTCGATCGCCGCGACGGCCCGCTCCTTGAGCGCCTCGACCGACCCGACCGCCGTCACGTGTCGAGTGTAGGGCTCACCAATGCAGCGTCGTGGCGTCCTGCTGCAGCGTTGCGTCCACGCGTGTCGCGCGTCCCGCCCACCGACCGTCCGCCCACACGAGCCAGCGCCCGTCGGGCGACGACCAGCGTGGCCCGCGGGTCGCCCGCAGCGCCGGATGCGGCAGGTGGTCGCCGCGGCGTGCACGGCCCAGTGCACGGATGCGGTCGCGCACCGGCATCGCCGCATCGACCGCCAGCACGTCGAGCAGCCCGTCGTTCGGGTGGGCGCGCGGGTGCAGGTCCAGGTCGCCGACGGGACTCGTCACGCCGAGTATCCACGCGTCACCGCGCAACGCGCGCGGCACCACCCACGCACGACCCAGCACCGCCACTTCGCGCACCTGCGTGCCGTCGTGCAGCACGAGTCGAAGCAGGTCCCACGGAGTGGCGAGCATCTCGGGCGCCGCCACCGCACCCGACACACCCACCGAGGCGCCGACGCCCGAGCGGCGGATGGCGAGGTGCGCCGCACCGCCCCGCGCCGCGCGGGCAGCGGCCGCATCGTGCGGCCACCACGCGAGATCCCCGGGGCACGGCCCGCGAACACCCCACGGGGCGCCGCGACGGATCGTCACCGTGGTGCCGGCCGCGCATGGATCATCCCGCCGCCCCCACGTACGCAACGATCCCGCGGTCGATGGCCCGCACGGCGGCCTCGGCGGTCGCTGCGAGCGGCGAGGGGGCGACGAGGGCCACCTGGTGCAGCAGGTCGGCGAGTTGCTTGGTGGTGCGCACGAAGTCGCCGGCGCTCAGCTCGGCGCCCTCCAGCACGTCCGCGAGCGCATCGCCCGAGGCCCACTCGTGGGCCAGCACGACGAACCCGGGGTCGGGTTCGCGGAGGGTCCCCACTCCGAGTGCGTCGTATTCGCCCCGCAGCGCACGCGCCGTGCGCGACAGGTCGCGCCAGCGGGCCGCGAGCGTCGCGGTGGGCATGCGGGGCGCGGGGCGGTCGTCGGCACCCCGCGCTTCATAGACGAGCGTGCTGCACAGCGCGGCGAGCTCGGCCGGGTCCAGCCCCTCCAGGTGGCCCCCGACGATCGACTCCACCACGAGCAGGTCCATCTCGTGGAACACCCGCGCCAGCGTGCGGCCCTTGTCGGTGAGCGTCCATCCCTCCACGCACCCACGCCGCTCGAGCAAGCCCACGACGTCGTCGAACCGCCTTCCCACCGATTCGCGGCTCGCGTCCATGCGCCGCTCCAGCGTCGCGAGTTCGCGGTCGATGCGGTCCGCCGACTCCGCGGCCCGCAGGCGCGCCCGCAGCTCGGGGTCGGTCTCCACCGGGTGCTGCTCCCTCGACCGTGCGGATCCGCGGCGGGGTCGAGGTCGCAACCGCAGGCGCGCAACGCGTCCGGCCACCTCCCGCACGAAGCGCTCCGAACCCGGTGCGTACGGCTCCGGCAGTGCGATGCGCGCCAGGGGCACGGGCGGGTCGTCGAAGTCAGTCTCGGTCGCGGCCGTCGTCGCGCGGGACGCCGCCACCAGTTGCACGCGCGTTCCCCCCGCGCGTTGTGCCGTGCTCACCACCGCCGCAAAGGTGACGCGCTCGGCACGCCGCAGCTCCACGACGTCCCCCGGTCGCAGGGCCCGCAGGGCTTCGGCGACCGGGGCGTCGGAGGTCCCGCGCGCCTGCGTGCGGCGGTAGTCGTCGAGGTCCCCGAGCGGGCTGCGGGCCAGCGCACGCAGGCGGTCCCGCTCGCGGGCGCGGCGTGCGATGCGAGCCTGCACCTCCACCACCTCCCGACCCGACTGGAACTGTGCGAAGGAAAGGTTGAGCAGGTGGTGCGTCTCGGTCCGCGAGTGGGTCGCGATGAGGTTGGCCGCCATGTTGCACGTGGGGCGGAAGGCCGACTGCAGGCGAAACGACCGGCTCGCCGCGAGCGCGGCCGCCTGCTCGAAGGTCACGTAGGGGTTCCAGAGTGCGATCGCGTGGCCGAGCGTGTCGATGCCCCGGCGCCCCGCCCGCCCGGTGAGCTGGGCGTACTCGTGGGGCTTCAGCATCTGGTGGTGATCGCCCGTGTACTTGGACAACTTCTCGATCACGACGGCGCGGGCCGGCATGTTGAGACCCACGGCGAGCGTCTCGGTGGCGAACACGAGCTTCACGAGCCCGGCGGCGAAACAGCGTTCCACCACCTCCTTGAACGCCGGCACCATCCCCGCGTGATGCGCCGCCACGCCCGATTCCAACTGGTCGGCGAAGCGGCTGAATCCCAGCGCCGCGAGGTCGTCCTCCGCGAGCGCGGCGGTGCCCTCGTCGACGAGGCGGGAGATCTCGGCCCGCTCGTCCGCGTCGGTGAGCCGCAGTCCGGCCCGTCGGCACGTCTCGGCGGCCTCGTCGCATTGCGCACGACTGAAGATGAACACGATCGCGGGCAGCATGTCCGCGCCGAGCAGCAGGTCGGCCATCTCGAGACGGTTGGGCGCAAACGCGCGCCGCCTGCGTCCGTCGCCCATGCGCGCGCCCGACCGCTCGGACGCACGCGCGTTGGGCCTGCCGTCCACGAGCGTGTCCCACAGTCGCACCTCGTGGCTCGCGCGGTCCCCGATCGCGAAATGGTGCTGCAGCTCCACGGGACGGCGCGTCTCCACGATCGCGCGCGTCGGGCCTCGCACGAGCGTCAGCCACTCGGCCACCTCCTCGGCGTTGGAGACCGTGGCCGAGAGGCACACGAGCCGCACCTCTGGCTCGAGGTGGATGATGACCTCCTCCCACACCGGACCGCGGTACGCGTCCTGGATGAAGTGGACCTCGTCCAGCACCACCACGCCGAGGCGCACGAGCGCATCGGAGGATGCGTAGATCATGTTGCGCAACACTTCGGTGGTCATCACCACCACCGGGGCGTTCGCGTTGATGCTGCGGTCTCCCGTGAGCAGCCCGACGGTCTCGGACCCCAGTTGCGCGACGAGGTCGTGGTACTTCTGGTTCGACAGTGCCTTGATCGGCGCGGTGTAGAAGGCGCGCGTGCGCCGCGCCAGTGCCGCGTCGATGGCGTACTCCGCGACGAGCGTCTTGCCCGACCCCGTGGGTGCCGCGACGAGCACGGACTCGTCGGCATCCAGCGCCTCCAGCGCGCGGACCTGGAAGTCGTCGAGGTCGAATCCGTGACGGGTGCGCACGACGGCGCGAGGGGGCACCGAACCGCTGCTCAGGACCAGTCCTCGACGGCGCGGTGACGGGTGAGCAGCCAGCCCACGAGCGCCGCGAGGAAATAGAGCATGGTGAGCGGCACGCCGAGCGCCGCCAGCGTGACGGGATCGCCGCTCGGCGTGATGACCGCGGCAACGAAGAAGATCGTGACGATCGCGTAGCGCCACTGCCCCACGAGGCCTCTCGGCGTCACGACTCCCGCCAACTGCAGGAACACGATCAACAGCGGCGAGAGGAACCCAACCCCGAAGGAAAGCACCATCAGCACCACGAGGCTGACGTACTTGGTGATCTGGAAGGCCTGCTCCACGTCGGTGCCCGACCACGCGATGAGGAACTCGAGCGCACGGGCGAGCGTCCAGTACGCGAGGCTGCACCCCGCCAGGAACAGCACGGTGGCCGCGACGATGAACGGCACGGTCCAGCGCCGCTCGCGCCGCGTGAGCGCGGGCACCACGAAGCGCCAGATCTGCCAGAGCAGCACCGGGAGCGCGAGTACGAGGCCCCCGTAGCCGGCGATGCGCATGCGGGCCGAGAGCCCGTCCAGGGGCCCGAGGGCAAAGAGGGTGCCGTCACATCCGAACTCGGGGCGCCTCGCGCACAAGTCGCGGTACGGGCGCGTCAGGAACTCCAGCACGGGGTCGTAGAAGACGAGGATCCCCGCCGCGCCGAGGCCCACGGCCAGCACGGAGCGCACGATCCGCTGGCGCAACTCGGCGAGGTGCTCGAGCAGCGACATCGAGCCGTCGGCAGTCGCCGCACGACGCATTCGTAGCAGCCCCACGGCGGCGGTTCAGGTGACGTCGTCCAGCGCGTGCTCGCTGGGCTCCGGCAGGGCGACGTCGTCGAGTGGCGGCGTCGTGGCGTCGGGCGTCTCGAGGGCGCCGGGCTCGGTCTCGACGAAGGGCTGCGTGCCACCGTCGGCGAGGCTCAACACGGGCTCGCGCGGCCGCGCGGGGGGTGCGGCGCCGAGCGTCGCATCGGCGAACGGCGAGGCGGCCTCGGTGACCATCTTCTTGGCCGACTTCCCCGTCTCGCGCAACTCCCGCAACGGTTCCTCGAAGGCGCGGCGCAGGTCCCCCTGCACGCCACCCGACATCCGCTTCAGTTCGCCGTACAGCCGCCCGACGCGCCGTATGGCGTCGGGCAGCTTCTCGGGGCCCAACACCACGAGGCCCAGCACCAGCAGCACCATCACTTCGGTGCCCGACATGTTGAACACGCGCGCAGTCTACGGCCGGGTCCCGCGGCGGCTCCGTAGCATCGCGCCGTGCGCACCCCGCTCGTCGTCCCGCGTGCGACGCCGCTGTTGCTCGCACACCTCGGTGCCGTCGCGCGGGCGACCGACCACTCGCTGGATGCGATCCGTCACGCCCCTCGGCTCGGCATCGACGGCGTGGAGGTCGTGGTCTGGTGCACGCGGGACGGCCGACTCGTGGTCGCCCGCCAGGGTCGTCTGCGGCGCGGCATGCGCCTGCGCGCGCTGGCCGACGTGGATCGTGACGATCTGACGCCCGAAATCCCGGCGCTCCCCGAGGTGCTCGAGGCGCTCGGGGAGGACCGGCACCTCGCCCTCCATGCACCCGACACGGCCGTCCTGCACGCCTGCCTCGAGGCCGTGGCGACCGTGCCGGGGCTCGCGACGCGAACCTGGCTGTGCCACTCGGACCTCGCGACCTGTGCGGCCTGGGCCGACGCGGTGCACCGCGCCCACGACGACGGGTCGCGGGCGCCGCGCGTGGTGCACGTCGCCCGCCTCGAGGGTCTCACCGACGGCCCGGAGCGGTGCACGGCGCGCCTCGCCGAGTGCGGCGTCGCGGCCCTCGCGCTGCCGCACGAGCAGTGGACGGGCGGGTTGGTCGCGCTGGCGCACCGTTTCGGCCTCGAGGCATTCGCACGCAACGTGGCATTCGCGCGTCAGGCACGAGCCGCGGCCCTCGCGGGGTGCGACCTCGTCTCGGGCGGGAATCCCGCGGCGCTGCTCGAGGCGCGCCGCGTGCGCACCTCGCCCTAGAGCCCCGTCCAGTGGCGGGCCGGCCAGATCACGACGAAGGCCCGACCCACCAACACGTCCAGGTCCACCGGGCCGAATTGTCGGCTGTCGAAGGACATCGCGCGGTTGTCGCCCATGAGGAACACCTGACCCGCGGGTACGCGCACCGGGTCCATCTGGGGCTGACCGCAGGCGGCCACGAGGTCGTCGGCGGGGTCGGGCGGTGCCCCGCGAGCGGAAAGCCACGGCTCGTCCACGCGCGCACCGTCGACCCAGAGCGCACAGTCGCGCAGCTCCACCGTCTCGCCGCCCACGGCGATGACACGCTTGATGAGGTCGTCGTGTTGCAGCACCTCGCCGTCCGTGGTGATGCGATCGAAGACCACCACGTCACCGCGGGACGGGCTGCCCCAGCGGTAGGCGAGCTTGTTGACGAGCACCCGGTCGTCGCTCGCGAGCGTCGTCTCCATGCTCGGGCCCGCGATGTAGAACTGTTGCACCACGACGGTGCGAACGCCGACCGCCACCACGATGGCGACGACGACCACCACCACCCACTCGCGCAACTGCGCGAGGAGGGCTCGATCGGGCACCGAGGCATCGTAACGACAGTGCCCGCGGCGACGGGCGACCGCGTCAGAGCGACGCGATGAGCTTGTCCACCCGCTCGTCGCGGGAACGGAACGGGTCCTTGCACAGCACGGTGCGTTGTGCCTGGTCGTTGAGCTTCAGGTGCACCCAGTCCACGGTGTAGTCGCGCTTGCGCTCCTTGGCCCGCGCGATGAACTCGCCGCGCAACCTCGCGCGCGTCGTCTGCGGCGGCCGCCTACGCGCCACCTCGATCTCCGCATCGTCGCAGACCCGGTCCGCCCGCCCCGCCTCGATGAGGCGCTCGAACACGCCCCGGGAACGGCGAATGTCGTGGTACTGCAGGTCCAGCAGCGCGACCCGCGGGTCGTCCAGCGCGAGCCCGTGGCGCTCGCGGAACGCCTCGATGAGGTTGTGCTTGATGACCCAGTCCACCTCGCGGTCCAGCTTCAGCGGGTCGTTCTCCAGCGTCGTGACACAGTGCTGCCACATCTCGAGACCGCGGCGCTCCTCGGCCGGGAACCCGCGACGATCCTCGTAGGTGAGGGCCTTGTCGAGGAACTCGCGCTGCAGGTCGAGGGCCGACATTTCGCGCCCGGAGGCGAGACGCACCGTGCGTCGGCAGGTCGGGTCGTGGCTGATCTCGCGGATCGCCCGCGTGGGGTTCTCCAGCGTGAAGTCCCGGAGCACGACCCCATCGTCCTCCATCATCCGCAGCACGCACGCGGTGCTCGCCAGCTTGAGATACGTCGTGTACTCGCTCATGTTGGAGTCGCCCACGATCACGTGCAACCGGCGGTACTTCTCGGCATCCGCGTGCGGCTCGTCGCGCGTGTTGATGATCGGACGGCTGCGGGTGGTGGCGGAGCTCACGCCCTCCCAGATGTGCTCGGCGCGCTGCGCGATGGAGAAGATCGGACCCCGCGCGGTCTGCAGCACGCGGCCCGCACCCGCGAAGATCTGCCGCGTGACGAGGAACGGGATGAGCACCTCCCCGTAGCGCTCGGTGTCGTCGGACCGGGAGGTGAGGTAGTTCTCGTGGCAGCCGTAGCTGTTGCCCGCCGAATCCACGTTGTTCTTGAACAGGTAGATCGTGCCGCGGATGCCCTCGTCGCGCAGCCGCTGCTCGGCGCCGTCCAGCAACTCCTCGAGGATCCGCTCCCCCGCCTTGTCGTGCGTGACGCACTCGAGGATCGAGTCGCACTCGGGGGTGGCGTACTCGGGATGGCTGCCCACGTCCAGATAGAGGCGCGCACCGTTCTCGAGGAACACGTTGGAGCTGCGACCCCACGAGACGACCTTGCGGAACAGGTACCTCGCCACCTCGTCGGGGCTGAGTCGGCGCTGGCCGCGCAGCGTGCAGGTGACGCCGTACTCGTTCTCCAACCCGAAGATGCGCCGGTCCACGGGGGCAACCTACCCGCGCCTACGCGAGCAGTTCGGCGACCTCCCCGTCCGTCAACCGCCGGAAGCAGCGACGCCGCCCGTTGCGTTCGAGCACCGAGGCCTCCACGTCGGAGGCGGGGATGCGCCGTTCGGGACCTCCGAGCGCCGACACCGCGCCGCGCAGCGCCTCGCGCAGCGTCGCGCCCACCGCGCCCGACTCGCGCAACCGCGCCAGCGCCGCCTCGGCGTCCCCGCCGAGCACGCAGGCATCCCGTTCATCCAGCACCGTGCCGTCGTAGAAAATGTGGAACAACTGGTCACCCTCGCCGTCGTCCCCGACCTCGGCCACGAGGATCTCCACTTCGAGCGGCTTGGGGGACTCGCCGAACAGGTGGCTGAGGATCTGCGCGTACTGGTTGGCGAGGCTCCGCGCGTCCACGTCGCGTCGGGAAAACTGGTAACCCTTGAGGTCGGCGGCTCGCACGCCCGCGACGCGCAACTGGTCGAACTCGTTGTACTTGCCGACGCCCGCGAAGGCGATGCGGTCGTAGATCTCGCTCGTCTTGTGCAGCGTCGTGGACGGGTTCTCGGCCACCAGCGCGAGACCGCCCTGCCAGCGCAGTGCCGCGAGCGCACGCCCGCGCGCGATGCCCTTGCGCGCGAAGTCGGCGCGGTCCTTCATGAACTGCTCGGGCGGGATGTAGAAGGGCATGTTCATCGTCCGCCCACCTCCCCTGCGATCTGCTGGTAGAGCGCGGCAAGCACCGCGTCGGGCACGCGCGACCATCCCGCCTCGGTGATCGTCGCCACCACGGGGTAGATGCCCCGGAGCGCGTCGGGGCCCCCGGTGGCCGAGTCGGCATCCGCGGCCTCCCACAGCGCACGGGCGGCGAGGCGCACCGCGTCGTCGGGACTCAGGTCGCGGCGCCAGCCCACCCGCATGACGGTTGCGGCATGGGTGCCTCCCGACCCGATCGCCACGAAGTCGCGCTCCTCGTAGCGGCCGCCCGTGACGTCGTAGTCCCAGAGGCGCCCGTCCCGCACGCCCAGGTCGTAGCCCCCGAAGATCGGCACCACCACGAGGCCCTGCATCGCGGCGGGCAGGTTGCTGCGCACGAAGGTCGACAACTGGTTGGCCTTGCCCTCCAGCGAGAGTTTCTGACCCTCGACCTTCTCGTAGTGCTCCACCTGCAACTGGAACAGCTTGACCATCTCCATGGCCGGCCCCGCGGTCCCGGCGATCGCCACGCCGCTGTGGTCGTCGGCCTGCACGACCTTCTCCATGCTGCGGTGGCTGATGATGTTGCCCGCGGTCGCGCGACGATCGCCGGCCAGCACGACGCCGCCCATGCAGCGCAGCGCGACGCAGGTGGTGGCATGCGGTACGTCCAGCCCGCCGTCCCGCCCGGGGCCCGCGAACGGCGCGAGGCCCACCTTCCGGAGCAACTCGCTGAAGTTGGCGCCCGGGTCCTCCCCCGGCGCAAAGACGGGCATTGCCATGCACCGTCAGGCTACGGCTACTCGCCGCCCTTCTGCACGTAGCTCTTCACGAAGTCCTCGGCGTTGGTCTCGAGCACGTCGTCGATCTCGTCCAAGAGGTCGTCCAGTTCCGCCTTGAGGCGCTCCCCGTGCTCGCCGCGTTCGCCGGGCTCCCCCCGCTCGCCCTGCTCACCGCGGTCGACCTGGTCGACGGCGGCCGACGAGTCGTCGCGGTCGGTGCGGGCACGCTTGCCGCGGGGCGTGCGGGCGCGCTCGGCCATGGCAGCACCATAGCAACGAACGACTCAGTTGGTGGGACGAAACGACGACGCGCGTACCACGCCCCCGAGGGCCGCCACGAGCGCGGCGGGGGACTCGGCCTCGTCCAGGAGCGCGGCCACGTCGGCGGCCGTGCCCTTGAGCGGCTCCATCATCGGCACGCGGCGCAGCGGCTCTGTGCCGACGTCGAACACGATGGAGTCCCAGTTGGCCGCCACGATCTCGCGCGGCCACTTCGCGAGACAGCGGCCGCGGAAATAGGCCCGCGTCGAGGTGGGTGGATCCGTCACCGCGGCCTCCACGTCGGCCGGCTTGGCGAGCACCTCGAGGCCCGCGCGGGCGGCGAGCGACGAGCCCGGGCGCAGGTCGTGGTACTGCAGGTCGATCGCCTTGCGTCGCGCGTCGCGCGGACCGAGGCCGTGGCGTTCGGCGTAGCCCTCGAGGATGCGTCGTTTGGCCACCCAGTCCACCGCGTGCGCCTCGCCGGCGGGGTCGGTCTCGAGGCCCGTCAATACGGCGTCCCACCGCTCGAGCGTCTCGGCGGTGTCGGCCTCCCCCAGTGCCGCGCTTCCGCGACGCTCGACGTGCGCGACGGCCGCGGCCCACAGCGAGCGCTGCAGTTCGAGCGCCCGCAGGGTGCGGCCGTCGGACCGCATCACCGTCGCGCGCAGCGAGGGGTCGTGACTCACCGCGCGGATCGCCGCGACCGGGTGCGCGAGCACGAGGTCCGCGGGGTAGTCCCCGTCCTCGATCATCGAGAGCACGAGCGCAGTGGTGCCCAGCTTCAGGTAGGTCGCCACCTCGCTCATGTTGGCGTCGCCCACGATCACGTGGAGCCGCCGGTAGCGCGCGGGGTCTGCGTGCGGCTCGTCGCGCGTGTTGACGATCGGCCGCTTGAGGGTCGTCTCGAGGCCGATCTCTTCTTCGAAGAAGTCGGCCCGCTGCGAAATCTGGTAGCCGCCCGACTCGCCCGCGCCTTCGGTGGACTCGCGTCCCACCTTGCCCGCGCCGCAGAACACCTGCCGAGTCACGAGGTGCGGCGTCACCCATGCTGCGATCGCCCCGAAGGGCGTCTCGCGCGCCACGAGGTAGTTCTCGTGGCAGCCGTAGCTGTTGCCCTTGCCGTCCGAGTTGTTCTTGTACACGACGATCTCGGCGCCCTCCGGGAGTGCGGTGCGGGCTGCGGCCATGCTGGCCCGCAGGATCTCCTCCCCCGCGCGGTCGTAGGTGAGCGCCTCGCGCACGGTGCGGCACTCGGGCGAGGAGTACTCGGGGTGCGCGTGGTCCACGTAGTACCGCGCACCGTTGGTGAGGACGGTGTTGACGAGGTGCGTCTCCACCTCCGGCGCCATGGCGTCGTCCATCGCAAATCCCCGCGCATCGGCGCCCGGGTGCTCGTCCTCGAAGTCCCAGCCGATCGCGCCGTCGAGGCGCCCCGCATAGGCATTGATGAGCACCGACGACGCGGTGACGGGGTTCAGGTCCACGCCGCGGGCGATCACGCCGTACTCGGTCTCGATGCCGAGCACCTTGGGGATCGCCACGCGCGTCGCCTAGAGGTACTGGCCCGTCGCGGTGCGTTCGATCGCACGACCGCCCCGCTGGCCCTCCTCGGCCACGAGCGTGCGGATGAACACGATGCGCTCACCCTTGCGCCCCGAGACCTTCGCCCAGTCGTCGGGGTTGGTCGTGTTGGGCAGGTCCTCGTGCTCCTTGAACTCCTGGGAGATCGACGCCTCCAGGTCCTCGAGACGCACGCCTCGCTCGCCGCCCGCGATGAGCCGCTTGATGGCCAATTTCTTCGCCCGTCGCACCACGTTCTCGATCATCGCCCCCGATGCGAAGTCCTTGAAGTACAGCAGCTCCCTGTCGCCGTTCTGGTAGGTCACCTCCAAGAAGCGCGTGGAGTCGTCCTCGCGGTACATCGCCGTCACCGTGCGCTCGACGAGCCGCGCCAGCGTCGCGTCGAGGTCGCCGCCGTCCTGCGAGAGCTCGCTCGCGGCCACCGGCACCTCGCGCGTGAGGTAGCGCGCGAACACCTGTCGCGCCGCGGGGGCGTCGGGACGTTCGATGCGGATCTTCACGTCCAGCCGGCCGGGGCGCAGGATGGCCGGGTCGATGAGGTCCTCGCGGTTGGTCGCGCCGATGACGATCACGTTGCGCAGGCCCTCCACGCCGTCGATCTCGGCGAGCAGCTGCGGCACGATCGTGCTCTCCATGTCGGAGGAGATGCCCGTGCCGCGCGTGCGAAACATCGAATCCATCTCGTCGAAGAACACGATGACGGGCCAGCCCTCCTCGCTCTTTTCCCGGGCGCGCTGGAACACGAGACGGATCTGACGCTCGGTCTCGCCCACGTACTTGTTGAGCAGCTCGGGTCCCTTGATGTTGATGAAGTACGAGCGCGCCTTGTCGCCGCCGTTCGCGACCGCGACCTTGCGCGCGAGACTGTTGGCCACCGCCTTGGCGATCAGGGTCTTGCCGCAGCCCGGGGGCCCGTAGAGCAGGATGCCCTTCGGGGCGGGCAGACGGTGCTCGGCGAACAGGTCCGCGTGGAGGAACGGCAGCTCCACCGCGTCGGCGATCTGCTCGATCTGGGCGTCGAGGCCACCGATGTCGGCGTACGACACGTCGGGAACCTCCTCGAGCAAGAGGTGCTCCACCTCGGGTTGGGCGAGGCGCTCCAGCAACAGGTTGGCGCGCGCATCCAGGCGCAGCAGGTCGCCCGTGCGCAGCAACGTACCGCGCAGGGCGTCGGCCAGTTCGCACACCCGCTCCTCGTCGCCGCGGCACGTCACCACCGCGCGCACCCCGTCCTCCAGCAGCTCCTTGAGCTGCACGATCTCGCCCGTGGCCTCCGCGTCGCGGGCCTTCACCACGTTGAGGCTCTCGTTCAGCACCACCTCGGCGCCCCGCGCGAGGCGTTCGAGGTCGACCTCGGGGTGGGCGTGGACGCGCAACTTGCGGCCGTTGGCGAGCACGTCCACCGTGCCGTCCTCGTTCTTGCCCACCACCACGCCGTAGCTGGCGGGGGGCTGGGTGAGCTTGTCCACCTCCTCGCGCAGCGACCCGATGTGGTCGCGCGCCTCGCGCAGCGTGTACGAGAGCTTCTCGTTCTGTGCGACCGCCTGGGCCAACTGGCCCTTCACCTCGAGCAACTTCTCCTCGAGCGCCCGCACGCGGTCGCCCGAAGCGTCCCCCGACTCTCGTGTCATCGTGCACGCCACCCGGACGCGTCGCGCCTCATGTCGTCACCGTATCGCGGGCTCGGTGCGCGTGCGGTGCGGGAGCCCCGAGTACACTACGGTTCCGTGAAGGTCTGGATCGACCAAGACTTGTGCACGGGCGATGGCCTCTGCGAGGAGATCGCCCCCGACGTCTTCACCCTCCTCGACGACGGCCTCGCCTACGTGAAGGAGGGCTCCAAGGTGTTCGCCACGGCCAAGGGCAATCCGCAGGGTGCCGACGGCGTGGCCAATTTCTCCGACTCACTCCTCGACGCGGTCGTCGAGTCCGCCGAGGAGTGTCCCGGGGAGTGCATCTTCATCGAGCCCTGAGCCGATCCACCGCCCCGCGGTGAGGAACGCCGTGTGGGCCACCATGCGGTGGTCGGGCCGCACGGCCCTGCCCTCCACGTGCCAGGTGCGATGCAGCACCTCGAGCGTGCGCACGTCCACCCAGCCGCGCCCCATCGTGTCGCGTACCTGCATCGCCTGCAGGATGCTGGGCGTGTAGGCCACGAGCGTGCCCCCCTCGCGCAGGATCTGTGGGGCCTGCACGCTCACGCGCCACGGTTCGGGGATGTCGAGCACCACGCGGTCCCACGGGCCCTCGGGTGGCGTGGCGATCGGCTCGTAGGCGTCCCCGATCCGCGCCTCCCAGTTGGCCGCGAGTGCGGCGCCGGCATGGCTGCGCACGTTGGCGCGCGCGCGTGCGGCGAAGTCCTCCCGCACTTCGATGCCGCTCACGCGGGCACCGAGTCGCAGCAGCGCGATGGACAACGCACCCGAGCCCACGCCCGTCTCCAAGACCCGGGACCCGGGTGCCACGTCGGCGAGCATCGTGATCGCCCCGAGGTCCTTCGGGTAGATCACCTGTGCGCCGCGCGGCATGTGGAGCACGACGTCCTCGAGGCTGGGACGCAGCGCCACGTAGTGGCTGCCGAGGCTGGAGGTGAGGCGTGCACCCTCGGGCGCACCGAGGATCGCCGCATGGGCGAGCACCCCGCGGTGCGTGTGGAACTCGCCGTCCTCCGAGAGCGTCACGAGCCACCGACGGCCACGGCCGTCCAGCAGCATCACGACGTCACCGACGGCGAACCCGCCGCGCACGCTCACCGACGCCGGCCCCGTCGCGAGCGCCGACCGCGGGCGACTCCCGCACACCACGTGCCTCCGAGCAGTGCCACGAGGAGGGTCCCCGCCGCGGCCCACCGAGCGGCTCCCTTGCGCTCCGCCACGTCGGCGATCGCGTGCTGCAGGCGCAGGATGCCCGCCTCCACGTCCTCGCGGCGCACGGGCCGCCGCCGACCCACTACGCCTCGCGGCGCAGCGAACCCACGCGGATGCGCGACACCGCGGCGCTCACGCCGACCGCCGCGGCGAGGGCCCCCGCGAGATGCGGCACGAACGACCACGTGCCGTCCAGCGCGTCCCAGCGCTGCGCGAGCCGCACCACCGCGAGCGACGCCATCACGAGTGCCACCGCGAGCATCGTCGCACCCACGATCCCCCATGCCATCCAGCGGCCCGCGCCACGGATGGGCTCGACCGCCCGTTCCCGCGCGTAGCGGGCCACGAGGCGCGGCAGGTCGGCGAGTGGCGTGTCGAGTGGCGTCTCCGGGGGCTGCGTCACCACTCCGTTCTATCGTCGCCCGTCTCACCGCCCGCGCCGTCGGGGGCCCCGAGGCGTGCCATGAAGACTTCGCGTCGTCCCGCGAGGAGTTCGTCCAGCAGCACGAGGCGGGCGAGTGCGCCCGGCGCCTCGAGCAGTCGCTGGTGGTCGGCCAGCTCGAGCGGCGCGAGGGCCGCCAACTGCAGCGTCGCGAGCGGCCCGTCCTCCACGATCTCGGTGTCGAGCCGCGGCACGCGGTCGCCGAGCTCCGTGGCGAGCGCGAGGCAGCGTCGCACGGCGTCCCGCGCGGCCGGCAGTCGGGCCGCCACCGCATTCCGCGAGACCCCCTCGTCCTCGTCGGGCCAGTCCTCGACGAGGGCCTGGGGGTAGGGGTCGTCCGCGAGCCACTGCACCACGCGGATGCGTCGTGCGCCACCCGCGACCAGCGCGTAGCGACCGTCCTCGAGGCGCAGCGTCTTGAGCATCCGTACCTCCGTGCCGACGTCGCATCGCTCGTCGCCGCCGCCCACCTCCGCCCCGCGACGGATCAGCACGATCCCGAAGGCCGGTTCGTCCATCGTGAGACAGTCGCGCACCATCGCGCGATAGCGCTCCTCGAACACGTGCAGCGGCGCCATCACGCCGGGCATCACGACCGTGCCGAGCGGAAACATCGCGAGGTGCCGCACGTCAGCCCCGCCGCGACACGGGCGTGAGCAGCACGGGCGCGGGCACCGCGGAGGCATCGTCGAGGGCGAGCCCGAGCGTCGTCCAGAGCGGGCCCCACACGTCCACGGTCGACGAGCCCGGCCCGTTCAGCATCAGGGAGAACGTCGCGTCCCCGCCCGCCGCCGTCGGGTAGACGCCGCTCAGCGACTTCACCCCGACGAGTGTGCCCGTCTTGGCGCGCAGCGTACCCCCCACTGCCGGAGGCCACTCCACGTCGCGCAGGGTACCCGTCCGCGCCGCCACGGCGAGACCCGAGCGCAGCGGTCCGTCCGGCGGCGCCGCATCCAGGATCCCGATCGCAGTGTCGCACGACATGCGGTCGTCGCGGTGGAGGCCGGCGCCGTCGCTCAGCGCGAGCCCCGCCACGGGCACGCCCGCGGCCCCGACCTGCGACAGCGCGTCGGCGATGCCCGCCGCCCGTGTGCCCTCGCCGGTCGCCGCCCTGCCGACTTCCTTGAGCAGCATCTCGGCCGTGTCGTTGTCACTGTTGGTGAGCAGGTCCCGCACGAGGTCCCCGAGGGGCGCCGAGCGGATCTCGGCCACCGTCGCGAGTCCTGCACCCCCGTTGGGCGTCGTTCCCGCGCCGCTCCCGCCCGCCACGCGCACGCCCCGCTCGGCGAGCAGGAGCGCAAAGGTCTCGGCGGCCGCCGCCGCGGGGTCGGCCGGTTTGAGCGGACTGGTGGCCACCGCACCGTCGTTCACGAGCAGCGCACCGATGGGGCCCACCTCGACCACGCGGATGCCGTCGGGCAGTCCGGGCGCGAAGCGCTCCGCGTCGTAACGCGAGCCGTCCCCGCGCACCATCCCCGACACGGACCGCACGCCCGCGGCCACCACGGTGTCGGCCAGCGCCTCGAGCGGCGTCGCAAAGCGCGTGCGGTACTTCTCGCGCGCGCGGAACGGCGCGGTGACGAGCACGGGGTCACCGCCGCCGACGAGCCACAGGTCCCCCTCCACGGCGCCGGCGCGCACGTCACCGAGCACCGTCGTGGTGAAGCGGTGGTCGGCGCCCAGGCGGGCGAGCGCCGCGTGGGCGACCGCGAGCTTGGCGTTGCTCGCAGGCTCGAGCGCCGTCCCCGCCCGCAGGTCCACGGCGCGGCGGCCGTGCACCTCGACCACGAAACACGCCGACTCGGGCAGGGCGGTCGTCAGCGTCGCGACACCCCGCTGCACGCGAGACACGGCCTCCCACCCGGTGACGGCGGACGCGACGCGGCGCACCGACACGAGCGGCGTGACGACCGGTGCGGGGACCGACCTCGGGTTCCTCGCAGGTCGCGCGTCACCCGCCCGCTCCCCCACCACCTGCGCGGCCGAGGCGCTCACCAACGCACCCAGGACCGACACGGCGACGGCCGCCGGAATCGCGCGGCGCAGGGGCGTCGCGTCCATCCACGCGAACGGTCCGCGGGCCATCGCGCCAGAGGGTAATCTCGCAGGCGTCCCGTACTAGGTTCGGGAGGTGCGCATCGTCGCGGCGCTGTTCGTCGAGAACTTCGCGCTGCGCACCGACTCCGCCGGCCTCGCGCGCATCGACATCAGCGGGGCCCACTTCTCGTTGCGCGCTTCCTCGCCCTTCCCCTGCACCGTCGCCCCGCACCTCGCCGCCATCGTGCACTGCCCGGCCGACGAACGCGGCAACGGCGTGTTCGAGGTCGTGGTGCGCGACGGTCCCGCACCCGACGCGGGACAACTGGCCCGCAACGCGAGCCCCTTCACCGTGGAGCCGGGCAAATTCACCTACCGGCTGGTGCGCTCCGAGCTGACGCTGGAGGCCCCCCGCCAGGTGTTCGCCCACTGCCGCGTGGACGACGGGCCGTGGCACCTCGTGCCCCTCTCGGTGGTGGCGCCGTGACGCCGCGGCCGGCCGAGGAGGCCCGTCTCTCGCCCGCGCTGGACGCCGACGCGGTGCGCATCATCCGCGGTCTCGCGATGGACGCGCCGCTCGCGGCCAAGAGCGGCCACCAGGGCACGGCCATGGCCCTCGCACCGCTCGCCCACGTGCTGTGGAGCCGCGTGCTGCGCATCGATCCGACCGACGCGTCGTGGCGCGACCGGGATCGCGTCGTGCTGAGCAACGGGCACGCCTCCGTGCTGCAGTACGCCGTCAACTTCCTGTCGGGCCAGGGCCTCGAGATGGACGACCTGCGCGCCTTTCGCCAGTGGGGCTCCCGCACGCCGGGCCACCCGGAGGCGCGTCACACCCCCGGCGTGGAGGTCACGACGGGGCCGCTCGGCCAGGGCCTCGCCAACGCGGTCGGGATGGCGATCGCAGAACGCCACCTGCGGGCCACGCACGGCGCGGACGCGTGCGACCACCACACCTGGGTCATCGCGGGCGACGGCTGCCTGATGGAGGGGATCAGCCACGAGGCGGCGTCGCTCGCAGGTCATCTCGGGCTCGAGCGCCTCGTGGTCGTCTTCGACGACAACGGCATCACGATCGACGGACGCACCTCGCTCGCCTGCAGTGACGACGTCGCGGCCCGCTTCGGCAGCTACGGCTGGCACGTGGTGCGGCTGGGCGACGTCGCAGAGGACCTGGACGCACTCGAACGGGCGCTGCGCGAGGCCCGCGCGCACGCGGGCTCGCCGTCGCTGCTCGTGTTGCCGACGCGCGTCGCAACCCCGTCCCCCGACTGGACCGACCGCCACGAGGCCCACGGCAATCCCTTCACCGCCGCGCACGTCACGGCCACCAAACGCGCGATGGGCGTGCCCGACGAGCCGTTCTGGGCACCGACCCCCGTCGTGGACCAGTGCCGCCGCCACGCCCGCGCGCGCGCCGCGACCCTGCGCCGCCCGACGTCGCCGTGGCCGCGGCCCGACATCGCCGCCGTGCGCGCCGCGCTCCCCCGTTTCGACGACGGGGCCGCGATCCCGACCCGTGTCGCGCTCGCCGCGTGCCTCGAGGCCACGCGTGGCGCCGTGCCCGGGCTGCTCGCGGGTTCGGCCGACCTCACCGGCAACACGGGCGTGCGGATGGCGGGCACCACCGCGCACGATCGCGCGACGCCGTCGGGAACCCAGGTGTACTACGGCACCCGCGAGCACGCGATGGGTGCCGCGATCGTCGGCATGGCCCACCACGGCGGCGTGGTCCCGGTCGCGGGCACCTTCCTCGTCTTTTCCGACTACCTGCGACCCGCGCTGCGGCTCGCCGCACTGAGTCGCGCCGCCGCGATCTTCGTGTTCTCCCACGACTCGGTCGGCGTCGGCGAGGACGGACCGACGCACCAGCCGGTGGAGCACCTCATGTCGCTGCGCCTCATCCCCGGCCTCCAGGTGATCCGCCCCGCGGACGCGCGGGAGACCGCCGAGGCGTGGCTCGCCGCACTCGCCCACGACGGCCCCACCGCCCTCGTGCTCACCCGCCAACCCGTGCCCGTGTGCACCGACGGCGCGGCGGTCGGCCCGGGTGCGGCGGTCGTGCGTGCGGCGCCACGGCCCGCGGTGCGCCTCATCGCCACGGGCAGCGAGGTGCACGTGGCCCTCGCCGCCGCCGACGCACTCGGCGCGGACGGTCTCACCGCCGAGGTCGTCTCGATGCCGTCGTGGGACAGGGCCGAGCGCGGCACCGCGGCGGCGAACCTCCGGCGCGGTGACGTGCCGACCGTGTCGGTCGAGGCGGGCGTGACGCTCGGGTGGGAGCGCTGGGCACACGCGCAGGTGGGCATCGACCGCTTCGGGGCCAGCGCGCCCGGGCCGGAGGCGATGGCGCGCCTCGGCGTCACCGCCGAGGCCGTGGCCGACGCCGCCCGCCGCATCGCAGGTGGCGCATCGGCGGCGCGGCCACACCGCGCGTGACAGGATCGCCCCGTGCGGATCCCCGACGCCGGCCGCCTGCGTCGGCTGCACGACGTCCACGGCCAGAGCCCGTGGCTCGACAATCTCCGCCGTGGCTGGATCACGAGCGGCCACCTCGCGGCGCTGCGGGACGCGGGCGTGCGAGGTCTCACCTCCAACCCCTCGATCTTCCAGAAGGCGATCGCGGGTTCGAGCGACTACGACGAACAGTTTGCCTCGCTCGTGCGGGACGGCGCCGACGCCGCGACGGGCTACTGGGCGCTCGTGTCGCGCGACATCGACGCCGCGCTCGACGTGTTCGCACCCGTGCACGAGGCCTCGGGGGGCGAGGACGGCTGGGTCAGCCTCGAGGTGGATCCCGACCTCGCACACGACGCGTCCGGCACGTTGCGAGCCGCACGCGGACTCGCCGCGCGGATCGACCGCCCCAACCTCATGATCAAGGTGCCCGCCACGCGCGAGGCCCTCCCCGCCATTCGCACGCTCGTCGCCGAGGGCTGCAGCATCAACGTCACGCTCATCTTCGGCGTGGAGCGCTATCGCGCGGTGGCCGAGGCCTACCTCGCGGGGCTCGAGGACCTCGCGCAACGCGACCCCGCGCGGGTGCCGCGGGTCGGGGGCGTCGCGAGCTTCTTCGTCTCGCGCGTGGACACCGAGGTGGACCGCCGCCTCGAGGCGATCGGTGGCCCCGCCCTCGGCCTGCGCGGGCTCGCCGCCGTGGCGCAGGCGCGCCTCGCGTATGCCGCGTGGGCCGAGATCTTCGCGGGCCCGCGATGGCACGCGCTCGCGCGGCGGGGTGCGCGCGTGCAGCGCCCGCTCTGGGCGAGCACCAGCACCAAGAACCCGGCGTATCCCGACACTCGCTACGTGGACGCGCTCATCGGGCCCTCCACGGTCAACACGCTCCCCGACGCCACGCTCGAGGCCTTCGCCGACCACGGCACGCTCGCGCGCACGATCGACGCCGACCCCGCGGGCGCCGCGGCCGACTGGGCCCGCATCGCCGACGCGGGCGTGGATCTCGCCGCCGTCTCGGAGGTCCTGGAGCGCGAGGGGGTGCTCGCGTTCCAGAAGAGCTTCGTCGAGTTGCTCGACGCCCTCAAAGCCCGGGCCGCCGACCTCCCGCGCCCCTGAGCGGGAGCGCCGGGATCGTCAGTCGGGCTGGTCCGCCGCATCCTCGCGATCGCGGCGCGTCAGCAGCCCGATCGCCTTCTCCACCGCGCGGCGTGCGGTCGTGAGCGTGCGCTCGGCGTCGGGACGCGTCGTGGCGCCCGCACGATGGGCCTCCTTCAGCACGTCGAGTGCCATGTCGCCGAGCCGCTCCGACACCTCGCGCAATTGCGCCACGATCGCCTCGGTCCCCGCGCTCGCATCGCCGCGACCTGCGCCGCCCGGTCCGTCCGTCACGCGGGCAGTCTGCCACTAGCCTCCGCGCGGTGGCGGCTCACGTCGACCCTCGGGAGTGGATTTCGTTCGAGGATCCCGACTACGAGCGCACCTGGATGGTGGATGCCACGTTCCTGCGGTCCGCGTGGACCTGCATCTGGGGTCGCGGGTGCAAGGGCACCGAGGACACCGACGCCACCGCGCGCAACCACGGGTGCTGCAGCGACGGTGCCCACTTCATCGACGCCGCCGACCTGCGCGGCGTGCGCGCGGCCGTGAAGCGCCTCGGGCCGGCCACCTGGGAACGCCACCGCGACGGCCGGGGCGGGCGCTGGCTGGTGCGCCGCACGGGCACGGACGGCGGCCGGGAGTGGGCGACGGCGGTGCGCGGCGGGGTGTGCGTCTTCTTCAACTCGCGCGACTTCCCCGGCGGGGAGGGCTGCGCCCTGCACCTCGGGGCGCTCGCGGCACGCCGGCGACCCCTCGACTGGAAGCCCGACGTGTGCTGGCAACTGCCGTTGCGCCTCGAGGAGCACACGGAGGGCGGCCATGTCGTGGCCACCCTGCGTGAATGGAAGCGCCGCGACTGGGACGAGGCGGGGAGCGACTTCCACTGGTGGTGCACCGACGCCCCCGACGCCTTCGTGGGTCGCGTCCCCGTGTACGAGGCGCTGCGCGACGAGTTGCGGGAGCTCGTGGGCGACCGCGTGCACGCGATCCTGCAGCGCCTGCTCGCCGCACCCGCCACGACGCGCCTGCCGCACCCCGCGGTGCGGTTGGCGCGCGTGACCCGCGGCCGATCCTCGGGCGCCTAGGCGTCGGCGCGGCCCTCGCGGTCGCGCTTCGCCGCGCGGCGCCGATCCTCGAGCCCCAGGTGTCGCTTGCGGATGCGTACGTGGCGCGGCGTCACCTCCACCAGCTCGTCCTCGCCGATCCACTCGATCGCCGACTCGAGCCCGTGGCGTCGGGGGGTGGCGAGCGACACGGCGTCGTCGTGGCTGTGCGTGCGGATGTTGGTCTTCTCCTTTTCGCGCACCGCGTTGACCACCATCTCGTCGTCCCGCGAGTTCTCGCCCACCACCATGCCCTCGTAGACGTCCTCGCCCGGCCCCACGAACAACTCGCCCCGCAGCTGCAGGTTGTCGAGCGCGTGCGCGGTGGTGGTGCCGATGCGGTCGGCCACGATCGCGCCACCCGTGCGGTGCGGCAGCTCCCCGGCCCACGGCGTGTGGCCGGCCAGACTGTGGTGCAGCAGCGCGGTACCCCGCGTCACGGTCAGGAGCAACGCGCGGAACCCCAACAGGCCCCGCGACGGGGCGTCGAACGCCACGATCGTGCGGCCGGGGTCGCCACGGCGCATGTCGCGCACGCGCCCGCGGCGCGGAGCGAGCGCCTGCGTCACGGCACCCACGTACTCGTCGGGCACGTCGATCGTGCCTGCCTCGAGCGGCTCCTGCAGCACCCCGTCGACGGTGCGCGTGATCACCTCGGGCCGACTCACCTGCATCTCGTAGCCCTCGCGACGCATCGCCTCGATCAGCACCGCGAGTTGCAGCTCGCCGCGTCCCGCGACCTCGATCACCTCGGGAGAGTCGGTCTCGCGCACGCGGATCGACACGTTGCCGAGTACCTCGCGCGCGAGGCGCTCGGCGAGGTGTCGACCCGTGAGGTATCGGCCGTCCCGGCCGGCGTACGGCGAGGTGTTGACGCCGAAACTCATGCGCAGCACGGGCTCGTCCACCTCGAGGCGCGGGAGTGCATCGGGCGACTCGGGGTCCGCGAGCGAGTCGCCCACCTCCACCTCGGGCAGGCCCGCCACGATGAAGAGGTCCCCCGCGGCGACGGTCGGTGTCTCGGCACGGCCGATGCCGTCGAAGCGGAACAGCCCGGTCACGCGTCGTCGCGACACCGCGGCGGCGCCGTCGTCGGGCCGGCCCACGAGGGCGACCGTGTCACCCTGGCGCAGCGTGCCCGCGTGCACGCGGCCGATCGCGAGTCGGCCCAGGTAGTCGGAGGCGTCCAGGTTCGTCACGAGCGCGCGCAGCGGCGCGCCGGCGTCCCCGCGCGGGGCCGGCACGGTGTCGAGGATCGCGTCCAGCAGCGGCACGAGGTCGGCATCCTCGCCGGGCACGCCCACGCCCTTCATCGCGCGACCCTCGCGCGCCACCGCCGAGATGACGGGAAAGGTGAGATGGTGGTCGGCGTGGGCGAGGTCCAAGAACAGGTGCTCCACCTCGTCCAGCACCTCCTCGGCGCGCGCGTCGGGCCGGTCCACCTTGTTCAGCACGAGCACCACCGGCAGGTCGCGGGCGAGCGCCTTGGACAGCACGTATCGGGTCTGCGGGAGCGGCCCCTCGGCCGCATCCACGAGCAGCAGGATCCCGTCCACCAGCGCGAGGGCGCGCTCCACCTCGCCGCCAAAGTCCGCGTGCCCCGGGGTGTCCACGAGGTTGACGGCCACGCCGCGCCAGGTGATGCGCGCCGCCTTGGCCAGGATCGTGATTCCCCGCTCCCGCTCCTGGTCGTCCGAGTCCATGACGCGCTCCACCACGCGCTCGTGCGCGGCGAAGGTGCCAGTGGCACGCAGCAGCGCGTCGACCAGGGTCGTCTTTCCGTGGTCGACGTGCGCGACGAGCGCGACGTTGCGAAGTTCGCTCAGGCGTCGTCCTCCGCCACGACCTCGCCGTTCTCGTCGAACTCCACGCCGTAGCGGCGGGCGATGTCCTCGAAGTCCTCCTCGCCCTGCTTCTTGCGGTCCTTGTCCCCGGACAATCCGAGGTCCTCGGCCGACGGGCCCGACTGCTTGAGGCGACGCGCCTCTTCGAACCTGCGATGGCGACCCTTCTTCACGGGTTCGACTCCCACTGGTCTCGTGGCGAGACCCGTGCGGGCCCGCCTATCGGCTGGACATCGGCGGGGAGTCTACCAATCGCAGGCGACCGCGCTCGTCCACCGCCACCCCTGCCCGACCCTCCAGGATGTCGCGCAGGTCGCCCGCCACCAGCGCGGCGCGCCACCCGCCCGCGAGGCGCCCCGCGGTGCCGCCGGCCGCGAAGTCCACGAGGTCGGCCCGCGTGGCGATCAGCGTGGGGTCCAGGCGCTCACGTCGCGCCACCTCGGCGATCCACGACCCCATGAGCCCGAGCGCCGCCCGGGCACGAGCGTCCAGTTCCTCACCTTGGCGCTCCGGGCGCGGCACGCTGCGCCCCCGCCCTTCGCGCACGGCCGCGAGGATCTCGCGCGCGTTGGCCCCCCGCAGCAGTCGGTCGTCGATGCCGCGCACGTGGGCCAGTTCCTCGACGCTGCTCGGCGCCCGCTGCGAGATGCCCACGAGCGCCATGTCCGACATGATGCGGCGCACCGGCAGGTCGTCGTGCGCCGCCCTGGCCTCGCGCCACGCCGCGAGCGCCTGCGCCACGCCGCGGGATTCCCCCTTCAGACTGCGCACGTCCTTGATGCGCAGCCACGCCGCGTTCGGGTCGCTCGCCTGCGACGAGCGTCGCACCAGCTCGTCGATCGCGGCCTGCACCCAGTCCACGCGACCCAACCGCTCGAGCTCCGCCGTCTGGCGCTCGTGCAGGTCCAACAGGTGGGCCACGTCGCGCGCCGCATACGCGCACTGGTCCCGCGACAGCGGGCGTCGCAGCCAGTCGGTCAGCCGATCCCCCTTGGGCAAGTCGACCTTGAGCAGCGACTGGGCCAGCGTCTGGAGGGACGGCGTGGCGTAGCCGAGGAAGGCCGCGGCGATCTGGGTGTCGAAGATCCGTGCGGGGATCGCCCCCGCGGCGGACCACAGCACGTCCAAGTCCTGCTGCGCGGCGTGGAACACCGCCAGCGGGGATCCCTCGAAGAGCGGCCGCAGCCCGCGCGGGTCGGTGGCGAGCGGATCCACGAGTGCCGTGGTGTCGCCCCACCGCAACTGCACGAGCGCCAACTGCGGGTAATAGGTGCGTTCCCGGTGGAACTCGGTGTCGATCGCGTACCGCGGCTCGTCGAGGATCTCGTCGACGACGACGTCCAGGGCGTCGTCGTCGTCCACCCAGAGTGCGCTCACGCCGCCGCGCCCCCCCTCTCGAGCGGATGGCCGAGCAGCGCCCACAGCTTCGTGCCGCCCGCCACGTTGACCGCCTGCGTCACGCCCTGGTCGTGCAGCCACTCGCAGGCGTACATGCTGCGCCCGCCGGTCGCGCAGATGACGTAGATCGCGGTGGCCGCGCGCAGCGCGTCGAGGGCCCCCGGCAACGCGGCGAGCGGCAGGTGTCGCGCGCCGGGCACGTGCCCGGCCGCGTACTCCTCGGGCTCCCGCACGTCCACCACCGGGTCGCGGCCCGCATCGATCACGGCGGCGAGGTCGTCCACCGTCACCTCGCGCACCGACATCCCCGCGAGCCTACGACGGCTCGGGGGCATCCTCGGGACGGTTCACGTTGCGCAACTCGTCGCCAGGCCGCGGCACCCGCACCGCCCAGCCGAGCGCCCGATGGGGGGCGCGCTCGCCGGCCGCCCACGCCGCCTCGAGGGGCACGAGCGCCTCGGCGGCGCGCAAGGCGACGAGGAGCCATGCCACCGAGCGTTCGTCGCACGCCACCGCCGCTGCTGCGTCGTCGAGCGCTGCGTCGAGCGCGGTCCACGTGGCCGGAACGACGAGCGGCAGGTCGCATGCGCCGACCCACGCATGGTCGGAGCCGGCGCTGCGCAGCGCGGTGAGGATCGCACCCAGCGGACCACAGCCCGGGTGGTCGTCCTCGACGCGGGCGAGTCCGAGCCGTGCCGCCACCTCGGTGCTCCCACCCACGAGCGTCACGCGGCGCGCACCCGCGGCCGTCATCGAGTCGGCGACGCGTCGCGCGTACGCCGCGCCCGCGTGCGTCGCGAGCGCCTTGTCCGCGCCGAAGCGCGAGGAGCGGCCCCCCGCGAGCACCCATCCCGTCGCGGCGCGTCGTGCGCCCCGCGCGGGTTTCACCCGCGCGCCGCCTCTCCCGAAGGGTCCAGTTGCGCGAGGAACTGCTCGCACCGGGCCGCCTCGTGCGTCTCGCCGATCCTCGCCGCGCTCCGCGCGAGGCCGCGCAGGCAGCGCAGGAAGCCGCGGTTGGTCTCGTGGCGCCATCGCACCCAACCCGAGCCCCGCCAGCCGTTGGCGCGCAGCGCGTCGAGGCCCCGGTGGTAGCCCACGCGATATGCCGCGTAGGCCTCCACGGCGTCCTGCGTCGCGTCCCCGAACGCCGCCCACGCGTCGCACGCCGCCGGGTGTCGCGCCACCACCGCGGCGACGGCCGCCCGGCGCGCATCCTCGGGCGCCCCGAGCGCCGCCGCGAGGCCGGCCACCAGGTCGGGGGCGGGCGGGGGCAGCACCGTGTCGGGCGGGCCGCCCGCGCTGAATTGCACCGGCCGGTCGGTCATCGTGATCCGCCACCTCCACCCCCGAGCCTGTCACACTCGACGGGTGCCCCTCACGACCCTGGACCTCGACACGGCCCGCGACGCCGCGCTCGGCATGGCGGGCGGGGGCGTCGTCGCGGTGCTGCTCGTGCTGAAGTTCGTGAAGTCGCTCGTGTCGAAGGTGCTGCTCGTGGCGACCTTCGGCGCGATCGCGTGGTTCGGTTTCACGCAGCGCGAGGCCATCACGCAGTGCGCGGCGCGCGTGATCGCCGCCCCCGGCACGCCGACGGAGTGCCGTTTCCTCGGCCAGACGCTCACGATCCCCGGACTCTCGGCCTAGGCCCGCGAGTCCCCCGCCCGCGCGCGGGCGTCGTCGAAGACCTCCTGCAGGCGCAGCGCCAGTAGCGCGGTGAGCGCCGCGGTCGCCTCGCGCGCCTGCGCACGGTCGGCCACGGCCGGGGGCGCGATCGGTGGCCCCACGACGACGTGACAGCGCCGCAACCGGATCCCGCGGGTGCCGCGAGGCATCACGTGCTCGCTGCCGCCGATGCCGATCGGCACGATCGGCACCCCCGCCTTCACCGCGAGGTACGCCGCCCCGTCGAAGAGCCGATGCACGGTCGGGCCGTGCCGGCGCGTGCCCTCGGGGAACAACACGAGCGGCTCGCCGCGCCCGAGCACCTCGAGGCAGCGCCGCATCGCCTCGAGGTCCGCCGTGCCTCGCGTGACGGGAAAGCCCCCGAGCGCGCTCAGCAGTGCCCCGACCCATCGCACGCGCCACAGCGAGTCCTTGCCCATGAAGCGCACGCGCCGTCGCGTCACGGCGGCCGTGAGCGGCGTGTCCACGTTGGAGCGGTGGATCGGCGCGAGGATGCAGGCCCCCTCCGCGGGCACGTGCGCGGCACCCGTGACCCGCACCCGCAGCAGGAGCCGACACGCACCCACGACGAGCGCACGCGCCAGCGCGTAGCCGATCCGCACGCCCGCGGAGCCACCCGCGAGCCGCGTCGCGACCCGCGTCACGCGCGCCCCAGCCGCAGCGCGTACTCCGCGGCGATCTGCGCCACCACCTCGACCACGCCGGTGTCGCTCGTGTCCACCACCCAGGCGTCCGGCATCGCGCGCAGCGGACTGTCGACGCGCGACGAGTCGAGGGCGTCCCGCCGACGGATCGCCTCGGCGATCTCGGCCGCATCCCCGCCCGCCTCCGCCACTCGACGCCGGGCGCGCACCTCGGGTGAGGCCGTGAGATACACCTTGAGGATCGCGTCGGGAAACACGACCGACCCGATGTCGCGTCCCTCCACCACCCCGCCACCGCGGCGCGCCACGAGGTCGCGCTGGCGGCCGCGCAGCAGCGTGCGCACCTCGCTGTTGGCGGCCACGAGGCTCACCGCCGCGGTCACGGCGGGACCGCGGATGGCCGCGGTCGCATCCTCTCCGTCCACCTCGAGCATGTCGTCGTCGATCACGAGGCGCGTCTCGCGTGCCACCCGTGCGACGGCGGCCTCGTCAGCCGGGTCCACCCCGCGGCGCAACACCGCGTGCGTCACGCCCCGGTACATCGCGCCCGTGTCCAGGTACCGCAGCCCGAGGCGCGCCGCGAGCGCACGCGCGACCGTGGACTTGCCCGCACCCGCGGGGCCGTCGATCGCCACGACGGGCGCCGCCCCCGCAGCCACGACTACCAGCTCGTGTCGCGGGGCAGGCCCTCGTCGTACCCGCTGGAGCTCTGCACGCCCACGACCGCCCGCTCGTGGAGCTCCTGGATCGAGGATGCCCCCGCGTAGGTGCACGCCGACCGCACCCCTGCGACGATCTGGTCGCAGACGTCCTCCACGCCCGGCCGCGCCGGGTCCAGGTACATCCGCGAGGTGGAGATCCCCTCCTCGAACAACTCCTTGCGCGCCCGCTCGAAGGCCAGGTCGCTGCGCGTGCGCTGCTTGACCGCGCGGTTGGACGCCATGCCGAAACTCTCCTTGTAGAGCCGCCCGTCCGAGTCGCGCAGCGTGTCGGCCGCCGATTCGAACGTGCCCGCGAGCAGCGAACCGAACATCACGTTGGCGGCCCCCGCCGCGAGCGCGAGCGCCACGTCGCGCGGGTGGCGCACGCCGCCGTCGGCCCACACGTGGCGGCCGAGGCGTCGCGCCTCGGCCGCGCATTCCAGCACCGCCGAGAACTGCGGACGCCCGACGCCCGTCATCATGCGCGTCGTGCACATCGCGCCCGGACCGACGCCGACCTTCACGACGTCGGCGCCGGCCGAGACGAGATCGCGCGTGCCCTCGGCGGTCACCACGTTGCCCGCCACGAGCGGCGTGCCCTCCACGGCCCGCCGCACCGCGCCGACGGCCTCCACCATGCGGTCCTGGTGGCCGTGGGCGGTGTCCACCACCAGCACGTCCACGCCGAGCGCCACGAGTTGCTTGGCGCGGATCTCGGGCTCGCCGTTGACGCCCACCGCGGCCGCGATCATGAGCCGCCCCCGTGCATCCACGGCGGGCCGGTAGATCGTGCTGCGCAGCGCGCCCTTGCGCGTGACGCACCCACGCAGCCGACCGTCGGCGTCGATCACGGGGGCGAACTGCAGGCGTGCCTCGTGCAGGCGCTCGAACATCTCGCGCGCCCCGAGGCCGATCGGCAGGGCGAAAATCTCGCGACTCATCACCGTGTGCAACTGCGCAAAGCGGTCGGCGCCCAAGGCGTCGTGCTCCGTGAAGACCCCGCTGGGGCGGCCCGAGCCGTCCAACACGAGCACCGCGGCGTGGCTGCGCTTGTGCACCAGCGACAGCGCCTCGCCCACCGTGTCGTGTTCGTCGAGCGTGATGGGTGTGTCCAGCAGTTGGTCCCTCGACTTGACGAAGTCCACCACCCGCTCGATCACGTCGGTCGGGATGTCCTGCGGGAGCACGACCAGGCCGCCGCGGCGCGCGATCGTCTCGGCCATGCGCCGACCCGCGATCGCGGTCATGTTGGACACGGCGATCGGGATGTGGGTCCCGAGGCCGTCGGGGGTCGTGAGGTCCACCGACATGCGGGACGGCACCGAGGACCGACCCGGCACCATGAAGACGTCCGAGTAGGTGAGGTCGAACGCCGGCGCTTCGTGCAGGAACCTCATCGCGTCACTCCCGTGCCTCCCGGCCCCGCGCGGGGCCCACTTATGCTACGCCGCGTGGGCGGGGTTGCGGTAGACCGCGACGACGCGTCGCGCGAACCGGAGGTCCTGCGGGCGGCCGCGGCACTCGCTCGTGGCGAACTCGTGATCCTGCCGACCGAGACGGTGTACGGTCTCGCCGCCGCGGCCGACGATCCCGTGGCGGTGCGTCGCGTGTTCGAGGTGAAGCAACGCCCCGCGGACCATCCGCTCATCGTGCACCTCGACCACGCCGCCGATCTCGACGCGTGGGCGCGCGAGATCCCGCCCGAGGCGCGCACGCTCGCCTCGACCCACTGGCCCGGTCCGCTCACCCTGCTGCTGCGTCGCTCCGCTCGCGCGCACGACGGCATCACGGGCGGTCGCGACACGGTCGCGTTGCGCGTGCCGCGACACCGGCTGACGCTCGCCGTCATCCGCGCACTCGGCGCCGCCGTCGTGGCGCCGTCCGCCAACCCCTTCGGACGCGTGAGTCCCACCACCGCGGCGCACGCCGCGGCCGACCTCGGCGCCGAGGTGTCGGTGGTGCTCGACGGCGGAGCGTGCAGCGAGGGCGTCGAGTCCACGATCCTCGACCTCTCCGCCGACGCGCCGGTGCTCCTGCGCCCCGGCGCACTCCCCCTCGAGGCGCTGGAGTCGACCTTGGGCCGGCGCATCGAGCACGGCGGGGGTCCGTCGCGCGCTCCCGGCATGCTCGCCGCGCACTACGCGCCGCGCTGCCGCGTGGAGCTCCACGAGTCCACCCGTTCGGCGCGCTCGCGCGCCGAACGCCTCGCCCGTGACGGCGTGCGCGTCGAAGTGCTGGACCTGTCGCGCGACGTCGCCGCCTACGCCCGCGAACTCTACGCCCGCCTCAGGGAGGCCGACGCGGCGGGCGCCGAGGTCGTCGTGGCCGTCATGCCCGACCCCGCCGGGGTGGGGCGGGCCGTGCGGGATCGCCTGCACAAGGCCTCGATGGGCTCGGGCAACCCCGAATCCTGAGGGCCGCGGCGTGGAATGGCCCACCGACGACCCTTATGCTGGGGCCTTCACAACCCATGGGTGGTTCGCGCCACCTTCTCCTAGGGGGAGACAACAACCAATGAAGAAATCAACGGTACGCCGCTTCGGCGCCGTGCTGGTGGGCCTCAGCCTCGTGGCTGGCGCTTGCGGCAGCGACGAGGAAGCGGTCACGGAAGAGACCGAGGCCGTCACGGAGGAGACCGAGGCCCCTGCGGCCGAGGCCGCTCCGGGCAGCGAACTCAAGGGCATGAAGGGCACCACCCCGCTGGTGGCGCTCTCCGATGAATTCAAGACCGGCATCAACGAGTTCTGGACGGGCAAGGGCAACGAAGCCCTCACCGACTTCAACTACGCCGGTGAGTCGTTCGACGCCGTGATGCTGATCGCCCTCGCGGCCGAGGCCGCGAAGACGGACGGCAGCGAGATGGCCGACCAGATCGTCGCGGTCTCCAAGGACGGCACCAAGTGCTCGACCTGGGCGGACTGCACGGCGCTGATCAAGGCCGGCACCGACCTCGACTTCGACGGCTTCTCCGGCCCGAACACGATGAACGGCAACGGTGAGCCCCTCGAGGCCTCGTACGGCATCCTCCAGTTCGGTGACGGCAACCGAATCGACGACAGCCTGACCACCTTCCAGCTCGCCTCCGCGCCCGAGTCGGCCGTCAAGCCGCTCGCCAAGGCCGGCGTCGCGCGCAAGGGTGACGGCGTCCTGAAGATCGGCGGTCTCCTGCCCGAGACCGGCTCGCTCGCGTTCCTCGGTGCGCCGATGATCGCCGGTGTCGAGTACGCAGTCGAAATGATCAACCAGGGCGGCGGCGTGCTGGGCAAGCCCGTCGAATACGTCTCGGGTGACTCCGGCGACACGTCGACCGACACCGCGTCGGTCACCGTGGACAAGCACATCAAGGACAAGGTCGACGCCATCGTCGGTGCCGCCTCGTCCTCGGTGACGCTGACCGTCATCGACAAGGTGACGCAGGCGGGCATCCTGATGTTCAGCCCGGCGAACACCTCCGGCAAGCTGACCGACTACCCCGACAACGGCCTGTACTTCCGCAACGCGCCCGAGGACACCCTCCAGGGCACCGTGCTCGCGGAAATCATCGCCGCTGACGGCAATGCGTCGGCCTACATCCTGGCCCTCGACGACGCGTACGGCACGTTCCTGGCCGGCATCGTCGAGCAGGTCCTCACCGCCCAGGGCGTGAGCGTCCTTGGCTCCAAGATCTACGACCCGAAGGCGACGACGTTCGACGCCGAGGTGGGCGAGGTCGTGGCGGCCAACCCGGACGCGATCGTCCTGATCACCTTCGACGAGGGCAGCCGCATTCTCCGCACCATGGTGGAGAACGGCGTCGGCCCGACCGCCAAGAAGGTCTACGGCTGTGACGGCAACATCGGTAGCGCGCTCGGCGAGAACTTCGACGCCGGCAAGTAATCGATCGTCGTCCTCACGGACGAAGGAAGGGCCCCGGGGGGAACCCCGGGGCCCTTTCGCGTGCTGGCAGCCGCCCGCCGCCGTGGCGACCGAGCGGCGCTCAGCCGCCCGTGGCTCGGGCGAGCGTGCCGAGGTAGAGCTTGATGACGTTCGGATCGTGGAGGAGTTGCTCGCCGGTGCCCGTGTAGGCGTTGCGACCCTGGTCGAGCACGTACGCACGGTGGCTCACCTGCAGGCAGCGGCGCGCGTTCTGCTCCACCATCAGGATCGCCACGCCGCTGCGGTTGATGGCCTGGCACTGCAGGAAGACCTCGTCCTGCAACACCGGTGACAGGCCGGCCGACGGCTCGTCCAGCAGCAGCAGCGACGGCTCCATCATGAGTGCGCGGCCCATCGCGACCATCTGCCGTTCACCACCCGAGAGCGACCCCGCACGCACCTGCGCGCGCTCCTTGAGGCGCGGGAAGAGCGTCGTGACGTAGTCGAAGCGCTCGGCGAACACCGCGGGTCTCAGGAAGCACCCCATCTCCAGGTTCTCCGTGACGGTGAGGCTCTGGAAGACGTTGCGCACCTGCGGCACGTAGCCGATGCCGCGCGCCACCAACTCGTGTGCCCGGTGTCCCGTGATGTCGTCGCTGCGCAGCAGCACCTTGCCCGAGCGCACGCCGCACTCGCCGAGGATCGCCTTGAGCACCGTGGACTTGCCCGCACCGTTCGGCCCGATGATGCCAACCAGCTCGCCGTCGCCGACCGTGACGTCACAGCCGTTCAGGATGTTGACCTCGGGGATGTAGCCCGCCACGAGCTCCCGCACGTCCAGCACCGCCGTCGCTCCCATCAGCCCGCCGTCATGGCCCTGCCCTGGTGGGCGCCCAGGTAGGCCTCGATCACCGCGGGGTTGTCGGAGATCTGCTGCGGCGTTCCCTCCGCGATGATCGCGCCTTCTGCCATCACGATGACCCAGTCGGACAGGTCGTGCACCATGTCCATGTCGTGCTCCACGAACAGCACGGTCGCGCCGTCGTCGCGCAGCGACCGAATGTGGTCGTTCAGGCTCTGCTTGAGCACGGGATTGACCCCCGCCATCGGTTCGTCCAGCATCACGAGGCGGGGCTGCGTCATGAGTGCGCGGGCCATCTCGAGCAGCTTTCGCTGGCCTCCCGAGAGCGTGCCGGCGTACTCCTCGCGCATGTGGTCCATCTTGAACCGCCGCAACAGGGCGTCCGCGCGCTCCGTGACCTCCCGCTCCTGGGCGGTCCACAGCGCCGGAAAGAGTGCGTTCCACCACCGCTCGCCCCGCTGGTGCATCGCCCCGAGCCGCATGTTTTCGATCACCGACAGCTTCGTGAGGCTCTTGGTGAGTTGGAAGGTGCGCACCATCCCCATGGACGGGGTCCGATGGGCGGCCACGCGCGACATGTTGTGGCCGTCGAAGCGCCACTGCCCCACGTCGGGCGCGTCGAAGCCGCTGAGGACGTTGAACAGCGTCGTCTTGCCGGCACCGTTCGGTCCGATGAGCGCCGTGATGCTGCCGCGCTGCACCTCCACGTGCGCGACGTCCACGGCGACGACGCCGCCGAAGGCCCGTCGCACGCCGTCGGCCACGAGAATCGGGTCGGGCTTCGGCGCGCCGGGCACCGGCGCGACGGTGGCGAGGGCGGCCCGTGCGGCGCGGCACGTCTCGCTGCTCGGCTCAGCGGGCATCGAGCGTCATCTCCTTGCGGTTGCCGAAGAGTCCCTGCGGGCGCAGGACCATCAGGAGCATGAGCCCGAGTCCGACCAGCATGTACGCCACGGGACCCACCTGCGTCGACTCGATCACGGTCACACCCGCCACCTTGAGCGGGCCCGAGGCGGTGAGCTCGCGCATGACGTTGTCCACGAACACGAAAATGAACCAGAAGAGCATCGAACCCACCACCGAGCCCGAGACCTTGGCGATGCCGCCGAGGACCAGCGCGGTGAGCACGTAGAAGGTCACGTCGCGCGAATAGTTGTCGGGTTGTACCGAGCCCCTGTCCAGCGAGAAGACGACGCCCGCGAGCATGCCGATCACGCCGCCGATGATGAGGGACTGCATCTTGTACAGGTACACGTTCTTTCCGAGGCTGCGCACGGCATCCTCGTCCTCGCGGATCGCCTTCACCACGCGACCCCACGGGCTGCGCATCAACGACCACACGAACGCGCTGACGACGCCGACCAGCACCCACCCGGGCAGGAGCGTCGAGAGGGTGTACCCCGTGAAACGGAACGGCGCGATGCCGTAGGTCGCGCTGGGATCGAACGGGCTGAGGTCGCGGTAGGCCTGACTGAACTGGTTGATGCCGTCGCTGCCCCCGAAGTACTCCTTGAAGCGCACCGACCGCACCACGAGACGCACGATCTCGGCGGTCGCGATGGTGACGATCGCGAGGTAGTCGGCCCGCAGGCGCAGCGTGGGGATGCCAACGATGAGTCCGAGCACCAACACGTACACGAGCCCGATGGGCAGGCCCCACCAGAACGACACGCCGAAGTACTGCGCCGTCATGCCGAGCCCGTACGCGCCGCAGGCCATGAACGCCGCCTGGCCGAAGTTGAGCAGGCCGGTGTAGCCGAACTGCACGTTGAGCCCGATGGCGGCGAGCGCGAAGTAGACGGCGTCGGTGCCGACGAAGGCCCGGATCGCGTTGCCGAAGATGCTGCCCCAGTCCATGTCGTCCCCCTCAGCCCACTCGCTGGCTCTTGCCCAGGATCCCCTGGGGCCGCAGGATCAACACCACGATGAGGATGACGAGCGCCGGCGCGTTCTTCAGCTCGGTCGGCACGACCAGCGACGCCGTTTCGACGAACACGCCCACCACGAATCCGCCGATCAATGCACCGTAGGCGGAGCCGAGCCCGCCGAGCGTGATCCCGGCGAACATGAGGAACAACAGGTCGGAGCCCATCTGGAAACCCACCTGTTCGTCGAGGCCGCGGAAGATGCCCCCGGTCGCCGCGAGCGCACCGCCCGCGAACCACACGAGACGCACGATTCGCCGCGTGTCGATGCCCGTTGCCGATGCGAGGTTGATGTTGTCCGACACGGCGCGGACGGCCTTGCCCGTGCGCGAGAACTGCAGGAAACCGGCGACCGCGAGGAGAATCACGAGCGACAGCACGCTCGTCGTCAGGTCGCGGGGCGTGATGCCGATGGGCCCGAGCTCGAGGTTGACCTGCTTCGAGTAGTCGCTCAGCTGCTTGGTGCGTCCCCCGAACTGGAACAGGTACACGTTGCGCAGCATGATCGACAGGCCCACCGTCACCACGAGTTGCGACACGAGACCCACGCCCCGTCGCGACAGGCGCGCGAAGATGCCCCAGTTCAACAGCAACCCGAACGCGCCGCCGGCGAGGATCGTGACCGGGCCGGAGATCAGCAGGGGGATCTCCAGCATCACGTTCAGGAGGAACGCGATCATCCCGCCGAAGGTGACCATTTCTCCGTGCGCGAAGTTCGTGAGTCCCGTCGTGCCGAACACGAGCGACAGACCCACCGAGCACATCGCGATGATGAGCCCGAGGCGCATGCCGTCGGCGACGCGCTGCGCGATCCGCTCGAGCTCGCTCGCACCGCGCTCGGCCGCCTCCCCCGTGAAGAACACGACCCGCTTGGTGTTGGTCGAGAAGAGATCCTCCAGGATCGTCACCGAACCCTTGTCGGCATCGATCAGGCGCTCCCCGTCGGGGAGGCTGGTCGTGTCGAGCGTCACCACGTAGGTCGACTTCTCCGGCACGACCAGTCGTACGGTGCCGTCGGCGCCCGTGAGGCCCTCCACGACGGCCTCCCCCGTCGCGGTCGCCACCTGCACCCGTACGCCCTCGATCGGCGTGCGGGTGGGTGTGCCGTTGACGAACGCCTGGTTCTGGACCGATGCGACGATCGCGAGTTCCGACCCCTCGCTCGTCGGCGCGGATGCGGCCCGCACCCCGTCGGCCCACCCGAGGCATCCCACCGCGGCCGCAGCCCCCAAGACGACGCGCAACGCCCGCGCGACCGCCCCCCTTGGCCCCATCGACAGGTCAGTCAACCACGCTGGCGACACCCACCCCAAAGCCCCCGCTGGCACGCCATAGCGACAGGGTCGCCACCCAGACGGCAATCGACCCCGCGACGTGCACGGCCACCAACCCGATCGGCAGGCCGAGCGCATACTGCGCGTAGCCGATCGCCGTCTGGGCCGCGCCGAGCCCGATCAGCACCGACGCCGCACGACGGATCTCGGGGTTCCGACGCGCCCGCCACCCCAGCCACGCCACCGAGGCGAGGAACGCCCACACGATCGCCCCGTGCACGCGGCTCGCATCGCGGATCTGGACGCCGATGCGCACGGCGCGCTCGTCGCCCGCGTGCGGGCCCGAGCCCGTGACGATGGTGCCGGCCACGACCGCGGCCGCGCCGAGCGCCACCACGATCCACCGCCACGACGTCACGGCACCCTCGTCCGAGGCGCCCGCCGACGCGCCCGCCGATCCGCCCACCGACTCGAACGCCGTGCGCCGCCACAGCGCCCAGGCCCCCGTGACGAGCAGCACGCTCACGAGGTAATGGGCGACGTTGGACCAGGGATTCAGGCCCGTGCGCACCACGATGCCGCCGATCACCACCTGTGCCAGGACACCCACGACGAGGCCGACGGCCAACGGCACGAGCCCGGGTACCCGTGGGCGCACCCGCACGCCGGCGAGCACCGCCGCCGCCACGCTCGCCGCCACCACCCCGGTGAAGAGCCGGTTCAGCTGCTCGATCGCGGCGTGACCAGTGGAGACGTCGATGAACCTCGACTCGTTGCACGCAGGCCAATCCACGCAGCCGAGCCCCGACCCCGTGAGGCGCACGAGCGCCCCAGTGACGATGATGATCCACAGCGACGCGAACGCGACGGCCACCACGCGCCGATACGAGCGCAACGACATCCGACCACTCTGCCCGACGGGCCGACCCGACCCGGGGCCCGACACCCGTGGTGACGCTCCGAGGCACCGGGGTGGGGGAAACCACAAAGAGTGGTCAATTGCCGCCTGAAGGTGAGATTTCGTTCAAGGTCGGCCTCAGGGGGGCCGATGCCTCTTGCACCCCCTCGGAACGCCCATGTCGTCGCCCCTTCCCGCCCCCCGCCCGGTCCCCGCTGCGGGCCATCGCCTCGCCCGCGTCCTCGTGCTGGCCGCGGTCGCGGGCGTGCTCGTCGCCGCCTCTCCTGCAGCCCCCGCCGCCGCCTCGGTCGTGCCGACCGACGTGCCCACCTTCGGAGAGTCCGGTGACGACGTGCGCCGCCTCCAGGAGGCGCTCGTCGCGAGGGGCTTCACGCTGAAGGGCGGCGTGGACGGCGTGTTCTCCGATCGGACGCGCTCGACGCTCAAGGCGTTCCAGCGCGTCGTCGGAGTCGCTTCCACGGGCTCCGTCGACGAGCGCACGGCCAAGCTGCTCGGCCTCCTCGCGCCCGTCGCACTCGACCCCGCCGCGCTCCCGTCCGTCGGCGCCACCGGGGAGTCCGTCTGGTCGCTCCAGCAGGCGCTTCTCAACGCCGGCATCCAGGTCAAGGGCGGCGCCGACGGCGTCTTCGGTCTCGCCACCACGATCGCCATCGGCGCCTTCCAGCAGTCGCGGGGGTTGCCCGTGACCAAGCAGATGGACGCCGCGACGGCCGCGGCCCTCGGTCTCGTGCCCGGTGCCGCGCCGGCATCCGCCGCGAAGCCCGCGGCGAAGGCCGCGAAGTCGGCCAAGGCGGTGCGCCCCGAGGCGACGCAGGTTGCGGCGACGCCCGCCCCCGCGCCGGCCGCCACCCCCGCGCCGGCCGCCCCCGCGCCGGCCACCCCCGCGCCCGCGAACCCCGCGGCCGCCACGTCCGGCCTCCTCACGATCAACTCGCTGCCGGCGCGCGGTGCGTCGGGTGATGCGGTGCGCACGGTGCAGACGGCGCTCGTGGCCGCGGGCGTGCCCGTCAAGGGCGGCGCGGACGGCGTCTTCGGCGTCGCGACGGCGATCGCGCTTGGCTCGTTCCAGCAGTCGCGAGGCCTCGCCACGACGCAGGCGGTCGACCTGCCGACGGCGGTGGCGCTCGGCGTGCTGCCCGATCTCGCGACCCTCGGCATCTCGCAGATCGCGGTGTTCCCCGTGCAGGGTCGTTGCTCCTTCGTGGACTCCTGGCATGCATCCCGCGGGTCCCGCCTGCACGAGGGCGTCGACATCGTCGGGCCCGTGGGACTCGCCATCTACGCGGTCGTGGACGGCACCATCACGAAGCAGTATTCGGGCGTGTCGCTCACGGGAAACGGGCTGCGTCTCACGGCCCCCGACGGCACCTACTTCCTCTATGCGCACCTCGATTCCTTCGCCCCCGGGATCGCCCCCGGCGTGACCGTGCGTGCGGGCCAGGTCATCGGCTACACCGGGGCGACCGGCAACGCGGGCACGCCCCACCTGCACTTCGAGGTGCACCCGCTCGGCGGCGCCGCGATCAACCCTTACCCGGTCGTGAAGGCCGTGGACGCCTGTCAGGTGACCGAATTGCGCCCGCAGGGCTGAGTCGCCCCACCGCCGCGGCCGCCGCCGCGGCGACCGACGCGATCGCGGCGACGATCTAGAAGGTGCGCTGCTCGGGCGCCAGGTGCTCCACGTCGGACAGCGGCCACAGGCTGAAGCCGTAACCGTCACCCATCCCCAGCGCCTCGAGGCGCGTCACCGAGGCGTGGGCCAGCACGAAGCGTTCCCACTCCCAGGGCGTGGGATTTAGTCCCAGCAGCAGGCAGATCACCACGCTGTTGGTGCCCGCGTGCGCGACCCATCCGATCGAGCGGCCCGGTTCGGCCACCTGCCAGATCGGCAGGTCGTGATCCACGCGCACGATCCCGCGCCGCGCGAGGAACTCCTCGGCCCCCGCGCGGATGCGCGCGATGAAGTCGCGCACGGGCTCCCCGCCGTGGAGGCCGTCCCAGCGCTCGAGCGCGGGCCGGTTGCGCTCCTCGCGGTAGGCTGCCGCGGCCTTCTCCGCGGGCGTGCCGTGCCAGATCGGGTTGCGGATCTCCTCGAGCCACGGCTCCAACGACTCGGCCCGCCCCGTACGCGCCAGGAGCGGCGCAACGGTCTCGCGCGCCCGCACGAGCGGCGACACGTGCAACTCGTCGAAGCGCTCCGCGGCGAGCCGCTCGCCGAGGCGCTCCGCCTGCTCCCGGCCGAGCGCGGTGAGCGGCGGGTTGTCGACGCTGAGGCCGTTCTTCACCCACTCGGGTTGGGCATGACGCACGAGCGTGATCTGCACGCCGCGAGGCTACCGAGAGAGCACCTCGGCCACGTCTACGGAGACGCGACACGCGTCGAACGTCTCCTGCAGCACCACCAGGTACTGCGCATCGGTGTCATCGGCGTCGGGCGTTGCGGAACGCGCGAGCAGCTCACCACCGAGGCACGCCGCCTGGTCGGGGGTCACCGCCAGACCGAACCGCTCGGCGAGCACGAAGCCGAGGGCCTCCCGCAACGCGTCGTCCTCGGAATCGCCTTCGTCCGTGCGCAACGGCTCGTCGCCCGGTGCCGCATCGGGCAGCGTCGTCGGGGTGCCCGCCGGCACGGCGAGCGGTCCCCCGAGCTCCACGCTGCAGCGGTCGTCGGCGAAGGCGTCCAACCGCTCGAACGCACGACCCACCCGCGCCGAGCCGAGCAGCGCAATGGCCCGGCTCCCCGCGGGGGTGTCCCTCGCGAGGGCACCCTTCCAATCCGATTCCGACCAGGCTGCATAGAGCGCCACGTGCGCGGCCCACAGCACCCCGACGTCCTCGGAGATCGATCTCGGCGGCGACTCGGCCAGCACCGACAGGGCGTCCGAGGCCCCGACGAGGACGTCGCGAGCGACGCCGGGACTCAGCGAGCTCGGGTCCTCCACCAGGGCGCGAACGCGCTCCACCGATGCCACCACGGCGGGCATGTGCCGGCAGGCCGCCCCCACCTCGGGGGCCTCGCCGCACGCGCCCACCGCCACCACCGCGAGCGCGGCCGCCCCGCCGCGCGCGCGGGCCGTCAGGAGGCGGCGGTCGCGTCGAGCCATTGCCCGTACATCTTCGCGTAGGTGCCGCCCCGCACCAGCAACTCCTCGTGGGGTCCGTCCTCCACGAGGCGCCCCTCGTGCAGCACGAGCACGCGGTCGGCCCGCGCCGCGGTGGACAGCCGGTGGGCGATGGCGATCGTCGTGCGCCCCTCCGAGAGCGCCCGCAGCGCCGATGCGATCCGCGTCTCGAGCAAGGGATCCACCGCGGAGGTTGCCTCGTCCAGCACGAGCACGTCGGGCGAGGTGATCGCCGCACGCAGCAGCGCCACCAGCTGGCGCTCTCCCGCAGACAGCGCGGTGCCTCGCTGCCCGACGGGCGTGTCGAGACCCCGCGGGAGGCCGTGCAACCAGTCCAGCATGCCGAGCCGCGCCGCGGCGGTCCGCATCGCATCCTCGGTTGCGTCCGGTCGCGCGAACCGCAGGTTGTTCGCGATGGTGTCGGCAAAGAGGAACGGTTCCTGGGGCACCACCACGAGGCGACGGCGCAGCTCGTCGTTGGCGACGCGCCGGACGTTGACCCCGCCGAGCAACACCACCCCGGCGGTGGGGTCGGCGAAACGAGCCACGAGGCGCGCGAGGGTCGTCTTGCCCGAGCCCGACTCCCCGACGAGCGCCACGTGCGCGCGGGCGGGGATGTCGAGGTCCACTTCGCGCAATGCGGGCGCCTCGTCCTCGCCGTCCACGATCGCGTCGCGTGGCGCATATGCAAAGGTGACGTCGCGCAGCGCCACCGCGAGCGGCCCCGGGGGCAGCGCGCGGGGTGACACGGGGGGCGGCGGGCCGACCGGCGTGTCCAGCACGCCGAGTACCCGACGCAGGCCCGCGACCGCGGTCTGCGCCTGGTCGATCACCTCGGTGAACTCCGCGATCGGTTCGAGGAATCGGTACGTGAGGAAATAGAAGCCCACCATCGCCCCCGCGGTGAGCCCCTCCCCCGGACCCCGCAGCACCCCGACGCCCACGACCGCCGTCACCGTGAGGGCGGCGAACACCTCGCCCGAGGGGAACAAGAACGCGCCGATGAACCCTGCCCGCACCTGGGCATCGGTCCGCTCCGACACCGCCCGCCGCGCGCGCTCAAGGGACGGCTCCCGCGCGTCTGCAGCCCGCAGCGTCTCGGTGCCCGCGATGAGCTCGCTCGCCGAGCCGAGGAGCACGGCGTTGCGCCCGCGCGCGTGCTCGTAGGCCCGCAGGAGGCGGGCCTGCAGGCGACGCAGCACGAAGAACAGCGGCGCGGAGGTGGCGAGCGCAACCATCGCGAGCATCCAGTCGTAGGCCAGCATCACGCCCGCGACCGCCACCATCAAGGCGCCGTCCAGCATGAAGGTGAGCCCACCCCAGGCGAAGAACATCGTGAGCGTCTCGATGTCGCTCGTCACGCGCGCCACGAGCGCACCGCGGCGCTCCTCGTGGTGACGCTCGAGACTGAGTCGGTGCACGTGCTCGAAGAGCCGCACCCGCAGCGCGTACAGGCCCTGCTCCGCCCGCCCGCCGAGACGCCGCACGGCCGTGCGCAGCGCGATCGAACTGCCCACGATCACCGCGGCGGCCACGGCACAGGTACGCAGGATCCACTCCACCCGCACCTCGCCGTCCACGAATCCCCCGTCGATGACCTGCTGCACGAGCACCGGCACGACGACACGGGCCACCGAGCCCACCACCGCGAGACCGAAGGTGACGAGCAACCCCTCCCCGAACGCGGGCGCGATCTCCACGCCCCGCCGCAGCGTGCCCGCGGTCCCGAGCCGTCGGAGCGCCTCGGGTGCCGACCTGCCCTCGCCCTCCATGCTCACGGGCGGGCCCCGCGCATCTCGGCGCGCTCGGCGCCGCGCTCCGTCTCGAATGCGGTCATCAAGTCGCGGTAGTCGCGGTGTCGCGCCATGAGCGACTCGTGGGTGCCGCGGGCCGCAACGCGGCCGTCCCGTAGGTGCACCACCTCGTCGGCGAGGGCGATGGTGGACGGTCGCGACGCCACCACGAGCGTCGTGACGGTTCGGCGCATGCCGCGCAGGTTGGCCAGCACGCGCGCCTCGGTGCCCGGATCCAGCGCGGAGGTCGTGTCGTCCAGCAACAACAACTCCGCGCCCAGCGCGAGCGCACGGGCGAGCGCGATGCGCTGCCGTTGGCCGCCCGAGAGTCCCGAGCCCCGCTCGCCGAGCGTCGTGTCGAGGCCGTTGTCCAGTTCGCGCACGAGTTCGGCGGCGTCGGCCACCTCGAGCGCGTCCCAGAGCGCGGTCTCCGACACCTGCATCCCGAGCGTGATGTTGAAACGCAACGAGTCCGCGAACAGAAACGCCTCCTGGAACACGAGTCCCACCCGTGGCGTGGCGAGCCCGACACGACCGGCCGAGACGGGCACCAGGCCGGCGATCGCGTGCAGCAGGGTCGTCTTGCCGCAGCCCGTGGCGCCGACGAGGGCCGTCGTGGACCCCGCGCTCAGCGTGAGATCCACCCCGCGCAACACGGGGGCCCCGGCACCGTGGGCCACCTCGACTCCCGAGAGCACCACGGGCGTCGCCGCGTCCGCCGTGCCGATCGATGCCCGCGGGTCGTTCTCGATCGGGGCGTCCACCACCTCCACGACGCGCCGCCAACCCGCGAGGGAATGCGGGATCTCGCTCAACAGATGGCCGATGATCCGCAGCGGGAAGGCGAGGAGCGTGAACAGGTACAGCACGCTGGCGAGGTCCCCGAGGGTCATCGCCGCGTCGCGCACACGCAGCGCGCCCACCGCGAGCAGCAGCACGTTGGCGAGCGACGGCGTCGCGTCGAGGAGTGCCTCGAACGTCGAGCGCACCGCCACCGCGCGCACCTGGGCATCGCGCAGACGGCCCGCGATGCGCGCGAGCCGCGCCGTCTCGCGGTCCTCCGCCCCGAAGGCCTTCACGACCACCACGCCGTCGAACGACTCGTGCACGGCTTCGGAGAGCAACCCCAGCTCCCGCTGTGCGTCGACGTAGTGCGTGTCGATGCGGCGCTGGTACACGAGATTGACCGCGAGCAGCGCGGGCAGGAGCGCCGTCGCGATCCCGCCGAGCACGAGGTCGGTGGCGAGCAGGAACCCCGCGGCCGCCACCACCATCACGACCACGGAGGAACTGAACGGCATCGGGGCCATCACCCCGACCGCCACGTCCACGTCCACCCCGCATCGGGCGACGAGATCCCCCACCATGTGGCGCCGGTGCCACGGCACCGGCTGTGCCGACATGCGCGCGAGCAAACCGTGCGCGAGACGCTCGGCGGCGCGCCATTCGGCCATGCCCGCGAAGCCGCGGCGTACCACGATCCCCGTCGCGCGGACCACGCCGATGCCGATCACGATGGCGGCCCCGGCAGCCAGCGCACCTTCGTCGATGTCCGCTCCCGCGAAGCGGGGCAGGATCACCCGGTCCACCATCCAACGCACCCCGAGCGACGACGCCACCGTGCACACGGCGAACACCGCCGCGCCCGTCACGGCAACGGCGAACGGCCGCGGTGCGAGACCCACGAGGCGCCGCGTGAGTCGGGCTACGTCGCGGGCCGTACCTGCGCTCACTCGTAGAATCTATCAATCGTGGACATACGGGCCGGCGACGCGACCGCGGGTGCGCTCGCGCTCGCGACCCTGCGCGTGGCGTTCGGCGCGATGATCTGTGCGCACGGATGGAACAAGGTCTCCTCGCGTGCCCGCCGCGCGGCCACGCCCCCGTGGTTTGCGTCGATCGGGATGCGCGCCCCCCGCCTCCAGGCCCGCGCGGCGGCGGTCACCGAGATGCTCGTGGGACTCGCGTTGATGCTCGGCGTCGCCACCCCGCTCGCCGCCGCAGGACTCGTGGGCCTGATGGTCGTGGCCGGGGTGGCGGGGCACGCGGGCAACGGGTTCTTCATCTTCAGGCCCGGGCAGGGCTGGGAATACACCGCGATGGTGGGCGTGGTCGGCGTCTGCATCGGCGCGCTCGGGCCCGGGGACTGGTCCCTCGACGCGCTTGTCGGGTGGCGCACCGGTCCGGCGGCCGGCGGCGCCGTGGCACTCGGCCTCGGCGTCGGTGCGGGATGCGCGCACCTCGCCCTGTCGTGGCGGCGCGCCGCGGCGATCGGTCGGGCGTTGCTCGGCCTCGTGGTGGCGGGGCTGGTGGCGATGTGGGTCTACGCGCTCTTCCTCGCGCCCACCGAGTCGGTCAACCGCATCGGCGACGCCGCGTGGGCCGCACGCGCCGAGGCCGCGTGCGCGGTGGCCGCGCGCGAGCGGGCCGCGCTCGCCGACTTGCGGCGCATCGACGACGCGGGCCCCGACGCCCTCGCCCGCCGCGCCGACCTCGTGGATGCCGCCACCGACGGCCTGGAGCGGGCGATCGCCGCGGCGCGCGGCACCTTGCCCACCGACGACAAGGGTGCGGCGATCGTGCCGCTCTGGCTCGCCGACTACGACACCTACCTCGCCGACCGCCGCGAGTACGCGCGGACGCTGCGCACCGGGGTCAATCCCCCATTCCGCGAGACCACCGTCGAGGGCATCCCGCTCTCGGAGAAGCTCGCGACGTTCGCGGCGGCCAACGACATGCCGTCGTGCCGCCCGCCGATGGATCTCTCGGTCTAGGCGGTCCGCTCCACCCGCACCCAGCCGCGCCCCGGCTCGTGGCGCCGCACGACGCGGGCCGGCGCGCCGACGGCGACGCTATGGTCGGGGATCTCCCCCGTCACCACCGAGTTGGCGCCGATCACCACGTGACGACCGATGCGCGCCCCCGGCAGGACCACGGCGCCGTGTCCGAGCCACGAGCCATCCCCGATGTGCACCGCCCGTTCGGGCTGCGTCTGGCGCGAGATCGCCAGGTCGAGGCGTTCGTATCCGTGATTTTGGTCGGTCACGTACACGTGGTGACCGGTCCACACGTCGTCGCCGATGTGGATGGAGAAGTGACCGACGATCCCCGAGCCACGCCCGATGAGACAACGGTCCCCGATCCGAATCGTCGGATCCAGCACGCACTCCTGCCCCGGCGCCATGCCCGCGGCGAGCGCCACCTGCGGGCCGATCATCGTGTCACGGCCCACCTGCACGTACCGTTCGTTGTAGACCGTGCCGAGCGGGAAACACATGATGGAGCCCTCCCCGAAGGCCCCGAAGCGGCGGCCTCGACGCGTGTCCGGTCCGACGGCCGCATGCAACGCGAGCCACTCCCAGGCCGCGTCGGCCCCGTCCGCCACGAGACGGCGCCACCACGGAGCGCGCATGGTGGCACGCTAACGGCGCCTCGTTACCCTCTCGGTCGTGGACTCCGAGGTGCGCGAACGCGTCACCGTGCCGATGCTGCGCAACGCCAAGGGCACGGCGCGGCGCATCGCGATGCTCACGGCATACGACGCGACCTTCGCGCGCATCGTCGACGCCGCGGGTGCGGATGCGATCCTCGTGGGCGACTCGGTCGCGACCGTGGTGCAGGGCGAGGCCACCACCCTGCCGGTGACGCTCGAGGAGATGGAGTACCACGTGCGCCTCGTGGCGCGGGCGCGTACGCGGGCCCTCGTGGTGGGCGACCTGCCGTTCGGGAGCTACCAGTCGGGGCCCGTGCGCGCGGTGGAGAGTGCGGCGCGCCTCCTGAAGGCCGGGGCGGCGGCGGTCAAGCTCGAGGGCGGGGTGCACGTGGCCGACAGCGTCCTCGCCCTCACCCGCATGGACGTGCCCGTGATGGGCCACGTCGGGCTCACGCCGCAGAGCTACCACCGAATGGGCGGCCACCGCGTGCAGGGGCGGCGCGACGGCCACGACGCCGGCGAGCGGGACCGCCTGCTCGAGGATGCGCACGCACTCGAGCAAGCGGGGGCGTTTGCGATCGTCGTGGAGGGAGTGCCGCGCCACCTGGCGGCCGAGATCACCCGCAAGGTCTCCGTGCCGACGATCGGCATCGGCGCCGGTCCCGACTGCGACGGCCAGGTGCTGGTGCTCCACGACGTGCTGGGCCTCGTGGATCGACGCCTCAAGTTCACCCACCGCTGGGCCGAGCTCGGGGATGCGGCACGGGACGCGTGCAGCCGTTTCGTGGACGACGTGCGCAGCGGCGCCTGGCCCGACGACGCGCACTCCTTCCACTGACGCCCACCTCGCACACGCGAACTCGGACGGAGTCGTGAGGGTCGTCGCGGCCCGCGCGGAGCTCACGGCGGCGGTCGCGGCGCTGCCCCGGCCGCTCGCACTCCTGCCCACCATGGGCGCGCTCCACGGCGGCCACGCGAGTCTCTGCGACGCGGCGTGCGAGCACGCCCGCAGCCTCGTCGTGAGCGTCTTCGTGAACCCGCTCCAGTTCGGCGACGCCGCGGACCTCTCGGCGTATCCCGCCACGCCGGCGCAGGACGAGGCCCTGTGCCGCGAATGGGGCGCGGACCTGCTGTGGCGGCCCGCGCGGCGGGACGTGCTGGCGAGCGAGATCCCCGAGCCGGTGCCCGCCCGGCTCGCCGAGGACCTCGAGGGCCGCGACAGGCCCGGCCACTTCGTCGGCGTCGCCACCGTCGTGCGCGAGCTCTGGGACGCGGTCCGGCCCGACCTTGCCGTGTTCGGCGAGAAGGACTTCCAGCAACTCCTCGTGGTGCGGGATCTCTCGGCTCGCCGCGGCGGCCCGCGCGTCCTCGCCGCCCCGACGGTGCGCGACCCCGACGGCCTCGCCGCGTCCAGCCGCAACGTGCGCCTCTCGCCCACCGCGCGACGCGTCGCAGCCGCCCTGCCGCGGGCGCTCGCGGCGGCGCGCAGCCGCTTCGCCGACGGCGAGACCGACACCGCGCGCCTCGCCGACGGGGTGCGCCGCGCGCTCGATGCAGCGGCGACCGACGACGTGCCCGTGACGGTGCACTACGCGCAGGTGCGCGACGACGCGTGGTCGGTCGTGCGGATCTGCGGCCCCTCGAGTCGCATGCTCGTGGCCGCCACCATCGGGGGCGTGCGCCTGATCGACAACGTGCTGCTCGGCTAGCGTTCGGCCGTGGGCACCCGCGACGAGATCCGCGCAGTGCCCCGGGCGGGCCTCAGCCTCTGGGCCGACGGGCCCGACGCGCCCGCGCGCCACGAACCGTCGCTCGCCGCGCACACGCAGGCCGACGTGGTGATCGTGGGGGCCGGCCTCACGGGCCTCTGGACGGCCCACACGCTGCGCCGCTGGCGGCCCGATGCGCGCGTCGTGGTGCTCGAGCGCCACCGCGTGGGCCACGGCGCGAGCGGACGCAACGGGGGCTGGTGCAGCGGGTGGATCCCCGTCACGCCGGGCGAACTCGACGCGGCGCACGGCTTCGGCACCGCGCGTCGCATGCTGCGCCGCAGTTTCGCCGCCGTCGACGAGGTCGGGGAGATCCTCCGGGCAGAGGGCATCCCGTGCGACTTCCACAAGGCGGGCACGCTGATGGGCGCGACCACCGCACCCCAGCTCGCGCGGGTGCGGGCCGACGTCGCCGAGGCCGCGGCGCTCGGGCTCGCGTCCGAGGACCTCGTGGAGATCGGTGCCGCCGACCTGCAGGCCCGCATCGGGGCCGCCGAATTGCGCGGCGGGTCGTTCACGCCGCACTGCGCGACGGTGCACCCGCTGCGGCTCGTGCGCGGCCTCGCCGAGGCCTGCGCGCGCCGCGGCGTGGTGATCCGCGAGGGCGCCGAGGTCACCGACATCGGAACGGGGCGGGTCGAGTACCGCTGCGACGGCGAGCGCGGGACCGTCACCGCCGACCTCGTGGTGCGCGCCACGGAGGGCTACTCGGCGACGCTCCCCGGGGCCCGCCGCGATCTCGTGCCGTTGTACTCGTACATGGTCGCCACCGCGCCCCTGCCCCCCGCCGTGCGCGAGGCGGTGCGCTGGGCGGGCCGCGAGACCTACCACGACGGGCGCAACCTCATCATCTACGCGCAGCTCACGGCCGACGGCCGCGTGGCCTTTGGGGGGCGGGGTGCGCCGTACCACTTCGGCTCGCGGATCCGCGACCGCTTCGACGTGCACGAGCGCATCCACGAGCGCATCGTGTCGACGATGCGCGAGACGCTGCCCGCGCTGCGCGAGGTGCCCATCACCCACCGCTGGGGCGGGCCCCTCGGGGTGCCGCGGGCCTGGCATCCGACGGTGTACCTGGACCACTCGCGGCGCCTCGCGCTCGTCGGCGGCTACGTCGGCGAAGGGGTGCTCGCTGCGCACCTCGCCGCGCGCACCCTCGTGGCGCTGCTCGGCGGCCCCGACCCCGATCTCGCGACCCTGCCGTGGGTCGGCCACCACTGGGGCCGCTGGGAGCCCGAGCCACTGCGGTGGCTCGGCGTCAACGGCATGCTGCGCCTCACGCGGTCGATGGACCGCACCGAGGCCCGCACGGGCCGGCCCGATCGCGTGCGCGAGGCCGTGCGGAACTGGTTCTTCGACCGCTAGCCCTGCGCGGGGGGGACCGCAACCGCGACCATCCGGCGCTCGAGGATGGCCCGGTGCGCCGCCTCACCGATCGCCACCGCGGCGAGGCCGTCCTCCACGCACACCTCGGCCTCCCGGCCGTCGCGCACGGCACGGGCAAGGGCGAGGTGCGCCCGGTGGGTCGCGCCGTGGTGAATGCCCGGGAGGATCCCCTCGGGCTGCGCGACGGTGCGCTCCGCCACGGGCGCGCGCAGGACGCCGCGCTCGCGCCGGCCGATGCGCACGAGACCCTCGGCGGGGAACGCTTCGACCTTCCCCGCGTCCCCGACGACCGAGATCTCCTGCTCGTTGCGGGAGGCCTCGGCGAACATCGACAACTCCAGCATCCCGCGGGCCCCGCGGGCGAACTCCACCGTCACGTAGGCGTGGTCCAGCAGGTCGGGCACCTCGCCGCCGTGCCGTTCGTCCAGGTGGTTGAGCGCCTGACCACCCGACGCTCCGACCGCCACGACCTCGTCGCCCGTGACGCATCGCATCAGGTCGAAGAAGTGGCAACACTTCTCCACCAGCGTGCCGCCCGTGTTGCGCGAGAAGCGGTTCCACTCCCCGACCTTGTGCAGGAACGGGAAGCGGTGCTCGCGGATGGACACCATCCGCGGCTCGCCCACGTCGCCCGCGCGCACGTGGGCGATCAGCGCCGCCGTCGCCGCCATGTAGCGGTACTCCATGCCGACCCACACCACTCGCCGGGGTCCCCCGCGCCCGATGCGTGGCTCGGTGCGCCGCACCGCGTCGCGGATCGCCGCGCATCGCGCCGCGTCGACTGCGAGCGGCTTCTCCACGAGCACGTGCGCCCCGTGGCGCAACACGGGCGCGAGGGACTCGTCGTGCACGTGGTTCGGGGTGGCGATCACGACCACGTCGGGTTCGGCGTCGGCGAGCATGCGGCCCGCGTCGTGCCAGACGGGCGGTGCGGCGGGCCCGAGCGCCCGCGTCGCCGCCGCGAGGCTCCGCGGCTCCGGATCAGCCAGCGCCACGAGCCGAGCGTCGGGGAGCGCGGCGATCGTGATGGCGTGCTCGGTGCCCATCATGCCCGCCCCGACGACCGCATAGCGCAACGGCTGCACGGCGCCACGCTATGGTGACCCGATCGACGAGCGGTTCTACTTCCGCCAGTTGCTGTCGGGCCGCGACTTCGCCGTCGGGAACCCGTTGGCGGCGCAGATGGTCAACTTCGTCTACCTGCTGGGTGACCGCGCGTCGCGCGAGTGCGTCGTCGTGGATCCGGCGTACGCCGTGAGCGATCTCCTGGCGGTCGCCGAGGCCGACGACATGCGGGTGGTGGGTGCCCTCGCGACCCATTACCACCCCGACCACGTGGGTGGATCCATGATGGGCTTCGACATCGAGGGCGTCACGGCATTGCTCGTGCATCGGGACGTCCCGATCCACGTGCACCGCGACGAGGCCGCGTGGGTCTCGCGGGTGACGGGACTGGACGCGAGCCACCTCGCCACGCACCGCGGCGGCGACGTGGTGCGCGTCGGCGACCTCGAGATCACGCTGCTCCACACGCCGGGTCACACACCGGGCAGCCAATGCTTCCTCGTGGACGGCCGCCTCGTGGCCGGGGACACGCTGTTCCTCGAGGGATGCGGACGCACCGACCTGCCGGGCGGCGACGCCGGGGCGCTCCACGACAGCCTGCGCACGCTTGCCGCCCTGCCCACGGAGACGCTCGTGTGTCCCGGCCACGCCTACTCGCACATGGCCACGGCGGCGCTCGGCGACGTGGTGCGCACCAACGTCGTGTTTGCCCCGCCGACACGGGACGCATGGCTGCGTGCGTTCGGTGGGGGCGTCCCCGACTCAGCCGAGTAGTGCCGAGACGAGCGCGCTCGCGCCGCTCAGCGCGAGCAGCACGAGCGTGAGGCGCCGGAACGTCGCCTCGGCCACGAGGGGGCGGGCACGGATTCCGAGCCACACCGCCGCGAGCATCACGGGCACCGCGAGCACGGCGGCCACGAGGTCCGTGGCACGCACCACGCCGACGGCGGCGAACAGCGCGAGCGATGCGACGCCCGTGACGGTGAAGACCCGGTTCAATACGGCGCGAAAGGACGCCGGATCCGCGCCGCGCACCCGCAGGAGGAACACGAGCGGCGGGCCGTTGGTCGAGGTGGCGGTGGCGAGCACACCCGAGGCCACGCCGGCGGCGAGGTCCCACCGATGCCGCTCCGCGACGCCCTTGACCGCGGCGGCCGTGCCACGCCACGCGAGCATCGCCACTCCCGCCAGCACCGAGACGCCCAACAGCGCCTTCATCATGCGGGCGTCCAGGGCGACGAGCGCCCACAGACCGAGCGGCAGGCCCACCACGCTCGAGACCAGCAGCCGCCGGGCCAGCGGACCGACGGGTACGGCGCGCGACTCCCACCACTGCACCGCGGTGCTCACGGTCGCCACGACCGTCACCACCACGACCGCGTGCCGCAGGTCGACCGCGATCGCGAGGATCGGCACCGCGAGCAGGGCGAAGCCGAACCCCGACACCGCCTGCACCCCCGCTGCCAGGGCCACGACCACGAGCAGGAAGGCCGTCTCCACCGCTCAGCCCATCAGGGCCGCGACCGCCCCCTCGAAGACCTCGTCGTGGAGCGCGACGTCCCGCTCGTCGTGGTACGGCGAGAAGAGCGCCATGTTGTGGAACGGGGTCAACAGCACGCCGCGATTCACGGCCCACAAGTGCATGAAGGCGTCCAGTTCGTGGTCCACCGCGGCCGCCGCAGACGCCCCGTCACGCGGAGGCGGGCAGAACCAATACTCGGCCCGCGAACCGAGCTGCTGGACGCACCACGGCAGGCCCCGCGCCTCGTAGGCACGGCGCACGCCCGCGGTCCACGCTCTCGCGAGCTGCGTGGCACGCGCGAACTGTTCGGGCTGCAGCGAGTGCGTGAGCGTCGCGCGCACCGCCGCCATCGCGAGCGCATTGCCGGCCAGGGTGCCGCCCACGCCCGAGACGTCGATGCCCTCGTCGGCGTGGAGCCGCTCCACCCGCTGCGCCACGGCCGCCGAGAACCCGTAGGCCCCCACGGGAATGCCGCCCCCGATCGTCTTGCCGATCACCACCGCGTCGGGCGCGAGCCCCCAGGCCGCCGTGGCGCCGCCCGGCCCGGCGCAGATCGTGTGGGTCTCGTCGAGCACGAACAGCACGCCGTGGCGCCGCGTCATCTCGCGCACCCCCGCGAGGTAGCCGGGCGCGGGCAGCACGATCCCGATGTTGGTGAGCGCGGGCTCCATCAACACGCAGGCCACGTCGCCGTGCGCGAGGGCCCGCTCCATGGCCGCCAGGTCGTTGAACGGCACCGCCCGCGTCGTGCGACCGGGATCCACCTGCGGACCGATCGCCCCCGGTCGCGCCACGGTGCGGCCGTCGGGGGCGAGCACCACGAGCGTTTCGTCCACCGTGCCGTGGTAGCACCAGTCGTGCACCACCACGGTGGCCCGCCCCGTGATCTCGCGTGCAAAGCGCAGGACGAATCGGTTGGCGTCGGTGGCGCTGAGCGTGAACTGCCACTTCGGCACCCCGAAACGACGTGCCATCTCCGCCGCGACCCATGCGGCGTCCCGCGTGGGCAACATCGTGGTGCTCCCCCGCGACATCTGGACGCTCACCGCAGCCGCGACCTCGGGCACGGCGTGACCCGTCATCGCTCCGGTGTCGCCGAGGCACAGGTCCACGTACTCGAGGCCGTCCGCGCAGGTGAGCCGCGCACCCGTCGCACGCTCCAGCGTGAGGGGAAACGCCCCGGGCCAGCGCCGCATCCACGGCATCGGCACGCCGGCGACGAGGTGTCGGGTCGCCGCGTCGGCCAGTTCACGGGACCGCGGATGCGTCCCGGTGAATCGCGCCAGCTCGGCACCCATGAGCGACGCCAACCGCCCGCGGTCGGGCGCGGGCCGTCGCACCCCACGAGTCTGCCACGCCGGCGAGTTGGCGCCCCGCACGCGAGGGCTCGTTCGTTCGTCCCGCGGGTCCACACTCCTAGGCTTGCGGCGTGAGGGGGACCGCCACCGCCGCGCCCTCGCGCGTGGACGCGGATCGCCTCCTGCACAGGATCGCGCGGCTCGCCGAAGTGGCGCCCATCGAGGGCGGCGGCAATGCGCGCCTCGCGCTCACCGATGCCGACCGCGACGGCCGCGACCTCGTCGCGGCCTGGATGCGGGAGCTCGGGCTCGAGGTCGTGGTGGACGCGATCGGCAACGTGGTCGGCACCTGGCGCGTCGGCCACGGCGCACCGGTGATGATGGGCAGCCACATCGACACGGTGCGCACGGGCGGGCGCTACGACGGCACGCTGGGGGTGCTGGCCGGCCTCGAGGTGATCGAGTCGTGTCAGCGCGCGGGCTTCGAGCCCGAGCGTCCACTCGCCGTGGGCGTCTTCACCGACGAGGAGGGGGCCCGCTTCGCCCCCGACATGCTGGGGTCGCTCGTCTACGTGGGCGGCCTCGCGCTGGAGGCGGCCCTCGACACCGTCGGCATCGACGGCGCCCGCCTCGGCGACGAACTCGTGCGCATCGGCTACGCGGGCGCCGCACCCTGCCCCGGGCCGGTCCCGCACGCCTTCGTGGAACTGCACATCGAGCAGGGTCCCCTGCTCGAGGCGCACGGCTCGCGCATCGGCGCAGTGACGGGCGTGCAGGGCATCTCCTGGCAGGAGCTCACGATCCACGGTCAGTCCAACCACGCGGGCACCACCCCGATGGCGCTGCGCCACGACCCCGCGCTCGTCGCCGCGCAGGTCACGGTCTTCGTCCGCGAACTGGCCCTCGAAATGGGTGGGCACCAGGTCTCTACGGTGGGCAGGGTGGACCTGCACCCCAACCTCACCAACGTGGTCCCCGCCCGCGCGACGCTCACGCTGGACGTGCGCAACACCGACGAGACGCTCCTGCGCGATGCGGAGCGTCGGATCGCCGCGCACCTCGAGACGTTGGGCACCCGCGAGGGCGTGCGCATCGAGCGTCGCGTCCTGGCGCGCTTCGAGCCCGTGGTCTTCGACGAACGCGTGGTGGCGCTCGTCGAGCGACACGCCGCCGCGCGGGCCCTGCCCGTGGAGCGCATGCCCTCGGGGGCCGGCCACGACGCACAGATGTTCGCGCGCGTGTGCCCGACGGGCATGGTGTTCGTGCCGAGCGTGAAGGGCATCAGCCACAACCCCGC
>Ga0233425_10000971_pt1 | contig 68598 bp, 62 predicted proteins | sample Watercolumn_Towu_2_FD_181712 | JGI IMG/M metagenome (GOLD analysis project Ga0233425, IMG submission 181712) | Freshwater microbial communities from Lake Towuti, South Sulawesi, Indonesia - Watercolumn_Towuti2014_140_MG | ecosystem: Environmental > Aquatic > Freshwater > Lake | place...
GTTGCGGGAGATGGTCGCCAAGGGTCTCACGCCGGATGTCATCACCTACAGCACGCTGATTGGCAAGGCGGACTTCGCCAGCGGCCGGGACCTGTTGCGGGAGATGGTCGCCAAGGGTCTCACGCCGAATGTCATCACCTACAGCACGCTGATTGACAAGGCGGACTTCGCCAGCGGCCGGGACCTGTTGCGGGAGATGGTCGCCAAGGGTCTCACGCCGGATGTCATCACCTACAGCACGCTGATTGGCAAGGCGGACTTCGCCAGCGGCCGGGACCTGTTGCGGGAGATGGTCGCCAAGGGTCTCACGCCGAATGTCATCACCTACAGCACGCTGCTAAAGAAAGTTCCGAATTATGCGCAAGCTCAGAACGTCTTAAAAGAAATGAAGGATGCTGGACTCAAACCTGATTTGATTACCTACAGCACCCTGTTGAGCAAGACTACTGATTTCTCGCAGGGACGGGACGTGGTGAAGCAGATGAAAGACGCGGGGATTGAGCCGGATGAGATCATTTACTCCAAATTATTTTCCAAGAATCCCAGATATGCCACAGCGCAAGAAATACTGGACTGGTTTGATGCACAGCGATTTCATTCTTTGAAGCCGCTCAATAAATTGATTGAATCATTCCATCGGGCACGACGATTTCAGGATGTACTGAAAATTACACGGTTGTATCCGCATCTTGAGGCGTCGCACCGTTTGCGCACGATGACATTTCGCAGGGATGATGGAGTCAAACCCTGAATCATACTCGTTGCGCATTCCGCAAGTCTTGTTCTCCCATCTGCATTCCAGGGCAAACGTATCACTCAAATCACTGTCATTCCGAACGAAGTGAGGAATCTCTGGAATCCCTCCGGAGAGAAGTTTGAGATTCCTCGCAGGCTCGGAATGACAGAAATGGATGGAAAAAGTGATGCGTTCGCCCTGATCTGCATTCTTATTTCATTCTTGTTGCGAAGCGCAAACTGTGCCTCGAAGTCTGTGCGTGTTTCGCCGTAGAAAGACTCAGCCATGAAACACTTCCTTGCTCCCGCCTGCTCAGGGTTGACGCTGGCGCGATTGGGCGAACAGGAGAAGCTGCGAACGCTCGCGGCAAACTACTCCGACTTCTCAACGCGCCGGGTGTTGCTGCGCTGAGAAGTTAGTCCTCCATTGCGGAATGCTGTCCGGTCCGGTATAGTCCGTCGCGATGACACTGAAGCTGACAATTGACGTGCCGGACACACTTGTGCGAAAAGCCAAACAAGTTGGGGTGTTTGAGGCGGACTCGTTCACCCGAATGCTGGAGCGCGAGGTGCAGCGCCGACAGACCAACAGTCGGTTCTGGAACGCCTTGGAGAAACTCAGCGCCTCGCCGTTGCCGCCCATGACGACGGAGGAAGTCAACGCCGAGATCAAGGCGTACCGGCGCGAAAAACGGCAACGGCGTGAGAATCGTCGCTGACACCAACACGCTCGTCTCCGGTTTGTTCTGGCACGGCGCACCCCGTCGCCTCCTCGCGGCAGTAGAGGCAGGCGAAGTGACACTCATTACCAGCGTCTCGTTGCGGCTCGAATTGGATGATGTGGTGCACCGTCCCAAGTTCCGCGATCGTATCCGCGCGCAGAAGGTCAACCTCCAGCAGATTCTGACCGACTTGGATACCCGACTCACGACCATTATCTGTTCATCGCTGGAAGAACCGGTGGTCACGGCTGACCCCGATGATGACGCCGTCCTCGCCTGCGCCGTCGCAGCCGGTGCCGACATTATCGTGACCGGCGATACCGATCTGCTTGCCCTCCGCTCTTTCCGCGGCATCCCGATCCTCACGGCTGCGCAGGCACTCCAAAAACTGGGCCGGAAGTAGCTCAGTATGTCGTGCGAAGTAAGAGACTGCCCGCAAAGCGCAAACTCCGCCTTGAACTCCACGCGTGTTTCGCCGTAGAAAGACTGCACCATGAAATGTCTCTTTGCTCTTGCCGCGCTGTTGCTGACAGGAATCGTCTCGGCGGATGAACTGGAGAGAAGTTTTTTGTCGCCGGCATTCGCGGCGAAGCCGCGGACGTACTGGTTTCACATGAGCGGCAACATTACCAAGCCGGGTATCACGGCGGACCTCGAAGCGATGAAAGCCATCGACCTCGGCGGGACGTTGTTCATGAACGTCAGCGTGGCGCTGCCGACCGATTTGGTTGAGAGAAAGGACTTCATGTCGCCGGCGTGGCAGGATTGTTTCCAGCACATGCTCAACGAAAGCGCGCGGCTTGGCCTCGATTTCGGCACCGCACTCTGCGACGGCTGGGGTAACGCCGGCGGGCCAACCATTCCACCGGAATTGGCGATGCAACAATTGACATCGAGCGAGACGCGCGTGCGCGGTGGCGAGACAGTCGAGATCGCGAAGCTCCCACAACCCACGAGCCTGCTCGACTACTATCGCGACGTCGCCATCATCGCGTTTCCGATGCCGGCGGGAGACAAAACACCGGCCGTCTGCACAAGGAAGGAACTCGTCCTGAAACGCACGGCGACCGGTGTCATGGAAATCCGATTCGATCTCAAGGCGCCGGCGACGGCGCGGGAGTTGACGCTGTCGAAGGTGGATGGCTTGGCGGTGTTCGGCAATCCCATCGCCACCGTCGAAGCCAGCGACGACGGCAAGACGTGGCGCACTGTGAAGAAACTTCCGTGCTCGTGGCGCGGGAAGCCGTTGCAACTGACGATTGTGTTTGACCCGATTACGGCGCGGCATTTCCGTCTCATTCTTCCACCGGACAGCTTTTTCAGAACTGAACAGATTCGGATCGGCGAAGCGTCGTTGTTCAACCGAGACCGGATACATCTCTGGCAACCCAAGACGGCCATCGCCGCGCATCCCGAACACGGTGGCGGCGCGAGCCGCTATCTCGACACCGGTGCCGGCGAATGTTCCGGTATTGTTCCGGCGCGAATTGTTAATCTGACCGGAAAAATAAAATGGGTCGCGCCGGATGGCGACTGGATCGTGTTGCGGCTCGGCCACACGCCGACGGGCGCGCACAACGCGCCGGCAACGAAGGCCGGCGTTGGGTTGGAGTGCGACAAGTTCAATCCGCGCGGTGTCGAGGCGCAACACGAGGCGTTCGTGGACAAGATTCGCGCCGCCGCCACGCCGGCGGGAAAGAAGGCGTTCAAGCACACGTGGATTGATAGTTGGGAGGTCGGGTTCCAGAACTGGACGGCGAAGTTCCCCGACGAATTCCTAATTCGTCGGGGCTACGACATCACGCCGTGGCTGCCGGTGCTCTCGGGCGGGTACATTGTTGAATCGCGTGACAAGTCGGAACGGTTCCTTTGGGATTTCCGCCGCACCATCGGCGATTTGCTCGTGGACCATTACTGGAAACGTTCGATGGAGTTGGCGCATCAGCGCGGCATCGAGTTCCGCGCCGAGTCGTTTGGCCGGCAGCAGTTCATGTATGACCCGATGAACTTTGCGCGCGCCAACGACATGCCGTGCGGCGAGTTCTGGGTCGGCGGCGGACCGCGTGTGGACTGCAAGGTCGCCGCGAGCGCGGCGCATTTGAGCGGACGCCAGATCACCGGCGCGGAAGCGTTCACGGCGGGGCGCGGCCACTGGCTCAACGATCCGTGGAGCCTCAAGACGCTTGGTGACCGCGCGTTTTGCCTCGGCATCAACCAATACTATTTTCACCGCTACGCGCACCAACCGTGGATGAACCTCGTGCCCGGCATGACGTTTGGTCCGTACGGCATCAACTTCGAGCGTACCACCACGTGGTGGCAGCAAGGCAGGGCATGGATCGAATACCTCACGCGTTGCCAGTCGTTGTTGCAACAGGGCCGGTTCGTGGCCGACGTGTTGGTGATGCTCGACGAGGGCGTGCCGAGCTACGGCGGCTGGCGTCATGAATTGGCAATTCCGTTGCCTGAAGGTTACGACTACGATTTTGCCAATCTCGACGCGTTGTGCGAATCGCGTGTCGAGCGAGGCGAGATCGTCCACAAGAACGGGATGCGATACCGCGTGCTGATGATGCCGTCCACGGGAAGGGCGACGCCGGCGTTGATGCGCGAGGTGTTTCGATTGGCGAAAGCGGGGGCGAAAGTCGCCGCGCCGTGCGAGTTTACGCGCGCCCAAGGCATGGCGTCGGACGACGAAGTCGCTGCGATGTGGAAGAAGGTCAACGCCATCGTGAGCGACAAGTTTGACGCGGTGGAGAAGAAACTCGGACTTAAGCCGGATTTTGCGCACGACGATCACGACGGATTGCCAAAGGTGAATCCCAGCGACAATCCAGCGGAGCAATCATGGGCGGCAGTCGCACCGCCGGTGGAGACGTTGCTGTGGATTCATCGCACCGACGACGCGGGGACGGATTGGTATTTCGTCTCGAACCAATCCGACAGCGCGTTTGATGCGCGTTGCACATTCCGTGTGGCGGGGCGGCAGCCAGAACTATGGGATGCGGCTACCGGACGGATTCGCGAAGTGGCGCGATTCGAGGAACGCGACGGACGGAGCACCGTGCAGATTCCCTTCGATCCGTGCGGCTCATGGTTTGTTGTGTTCCGTAAACCGGCGTCACGCTTGGCCATGAAACCTGACGCCGTCGCCGGTAAGTTGACGCTGCAAGCAGAGAACCGCAGTACGACAAACAACTTCAGCGTTATCTTACGTGCGAAACCGTCCGCCGACATCGAGTTGGTGAAGGCCGCCGACAAGGGCATCACCATGACGCGCGGCCAGAACTTCGCGGTGATTACGCGACAGGGTGAATTGATGTTCGGCGTAGGGCACGTCAACGCAGGCGTGAGCGTCGGTCGCAACGGCGTCGCGGTCTGGGAACACGGTGCTCGTTATCTTGTGCCGCGCATTGTCGTGGCGCAGTCCATCGGCGAAGCGGCAGACATCGCGGTCGTCTATCGGAATCGCGCCCCGTCACTCTACATCAACGGTACACTCGCCGGCAGCGCGGGCGCATCGAAGTTCATCGTGCATCCCGGTTGTCCGGGGTCATTCAAGGGGGAAGTAAGCGGTATCGAGTTGAGCGGTTCGCCGCTTGATGTGAAACAGATTGCCGAACGCGCTCCGACGAGCACACCACGTCGAGAGTTGTGGATCGAGAATGGCAAGTTGGTGGAGGAGACAGAACAGCCGGTTGCGCTGACGCTCGATAGCGGCTGGGAAGTGAACTTCCAACCGAACCGCGGCGCTCCGGCAACTGTGCGCTTGGATCGGCTGATGGATCTTTCCCGCCACAAGGACGAGGGCACCCGTCACTTCTCCGGCACGGCGACTTACCGGAAAACGTTTGACTCACCACTCACTACTCACCACTCACGCTTGTTCCTTGATCTTGGCGCAGTCCACAATCTGGCCGAAGTCATTCTTAATGGGAAGAACCTCGGCATTCTCTGGAAACAGCCGTTCCGCGTGGAGGTGACCGACGCGATGAAGGAAGGCGCAAACGAACTGGAAATCCGCGTGACGAACCTTTGGGTGAATCGCCTCATCGGCGACGCGAAGAAGATGACCGGGCTTGGCGTGACGTTTGTGGGGCGTGGCGTCATCAAGGAGTGGCCATCGTGGGTGCCGAAGGACGCGCCGCCTGCCGATGCGCCGGTGAGCTTCGCCACATGGCGTCAGTGGGACGGCACCGAACCGCTCCAGCCGTCCGGCCTTCTTGGTCCGGTCACGATCAGTCCGGTGAAGACGGTCAGGCGTTGAGCTTGATTCGGAAGCGGATGGTGTCGGACCAGTAGTCGTCCCACGTGACGCGCGGTTCCTCGGCGACGAGGAGGACGATCTCGCCGGTCCGACGGTCAACGTAGTGGCCGAAATTGCTGTAACGCCGTCCGAGTTCGCCCTTCTTCGGGTCGCCGGCTTTTGGCGCGCCGGGTGGCAGGTCTTGGATAATCGTCACGCTGTCTTTGAGGATGCAAAGGCGTTTGGTGTCGAACTCCGCCATCGTCAGGGGATAACGCGGAATCTGGCCATAAACGGGAGCGAGTTGGATGTTGGCGAACCAGAAGACGCGACCGGTGGCGGGATGACGTTCGAACACGGCGATGGCAGCGGGAACCCAGACGGGCGTACCGTCGTCGTATTTGAGCGGCTCTGGTTTGCTCCAAGTGCGTCCGCCGTCTTCGGACAGCGCGCACTGGCGAGTGGTGGGGACTTGTTTCGCCGGGATGCCTTGAGTCCGCATGGTGGTGAAGACACGCTGGCCGCCGAGAGACAAGAGGTCCGGCTCGCACGGCCCGGTCGCGGAGACGCCGCCCGCCACCGAGATGGGCGCGCTCGCTTCCCAAGTCATCCGTTCCTCGCGCTCGTCCCACCGGCCACGGAAGAAACGTGTCAGGTAGCGCGGCGTCTTGACGGTGAAGCCGAACAGCAACGTGCCGTCATCGAGTGTGATGGCGTGCGGCTGGTCGAATCCTGCGGTGTGCCGTTCGATGTCGAAACCCGGCATCCACTCGCGTTCGTCACAGCCGTCGTGGATGATCAGACGCGACGTGTCAGAGACCTCGTAGTAGAACTTGGACCAAGTCTTGGTGAAGTCGTCGGAGAAGCTCGGCGTTGAGCGGAACGAAATGAGACGGCCAGACTGCGGTTCCAGCCAGTATGCCCACGTCCCGCCGTAGCCGATATGGGTCTTCTTACGCTGAGCAGTGATCCAGCTGAGGAGCGGACTACGCATCGGCTTCCATGTTGTGCCGTTATCCTCGGAGAGGAAACGCTGCGAGGTCTGTTCCCATTCCATGTAGCGGTTTGCCCCCAAGCCGAGGCCGTCAGTCTCGCTCACGGTCATGATCATGTCGTCGCCCTGTGCCGAAACGTAGATCGGGTTCAGTGCCCAGCGGGTGACGTGCTTCGTCGGCGCAAACAACACGTCGCGTTTCACTTCGATGTTGAGTGGCATCGCGTGACAAGCTACCTGCGCGCGTGGTAGAAGTAAACGCGAAATGAACAGCAAGATTCTCATCGCTTTTTCCTGTTGGATGAACGTGTCGCTCTTCGCCCTGTCCGCGCCGCGGCCCAATGTCCTTCTCATCTTCACTGACGACCATGGCTGGGCCGACTTCGGCGCGCAGGGCGCGGACAAGGACATCCGCACGCCGAACATTGACCAACTTGCCCGTGACGGCGTGATCTGCAAACGCGGCTATGTGACGGCCCCGCAATGCACGCCGTCGCGCGCGGGCGTAATGACCGGCATCTATCAGAACCGGTTCGGCGTCGAACACAACGGTCTGCCGATGCGGTCGGAAGTTGTCACGCTGCCGGAGCGGTTGAAGGTGGCGGGCTACGTCAGCGGCATCAGTGGCAAATGGCATCTGGATGTCACGGAACGTCGCAAGCTTGACCCCGAACTGTTGCCGCACAAACAGGGGTTCGACGAATATTTCACTGGCACACTCCAAGATTACACGGCATCGCACGCCCTGGACGGCACGCCGTTCCCCGACGCGCCGCGACGAGTGCACGATGAGCGCTGCCGTGTCATCATCCAGACCGAAGCTGCGCTGTCGTTTCTGAAACGTCGCGCTGTGAAGCCGGAACAACCGTGGTTTCTTTACCTCGCGTACATGGCGCCGCATGTGCCGCTGGAATCGCCGGAGCCGTGGTTCTCGAAGACGCCGGCGTCGTTGCCGCTGCAACGCCGGCAAGCCCTCGCGCTCATCGCGGCGATTGACGATGGCGTGGGACGGCTGCGGGCGCAGTTGAAGGAGATGGAGCAGACGGAGAACACGCTCATCTTTATGATCGGCGACAATGGCGCCCCGCTCGGTGATGCGTGGGACGGCTCGATCAATCTGCCGATGCGCGGACAGAAAGGGATGTTGAGCGAAGGCGGCATTCGAACCCCATTCATTACCGCGTGGCCCGGGAAGATTCCCGGCGGAACGATTTACGATCAACCGGTGATCAGTCTGGATGTCGCCGTGACCGCTTGCGCGTTGGCGGGTTTACCGCGCGACAATAAGTTCGATGGCGTGAACCTGATGCCGTTCCTCACCGGCGAGAACAAAGGCGCGCCGCACGAGACGCTTTACTGGCGTTGGATGTCGCAAGCCGCCATTCAGGAGTTTCCGTACAAACTCATCGCGCTCGGCGGGCAGGGGAACATGCTCTTCGACATTACGACGCCGGAAGGCGAGGCGCTGGAACGGAACCTCATCAAGCAGAAACCGGAGATCGCGGCGCGACTCGAAGCAAAACTGAAAACGTGGACCGCCACGCTGGAGCCGCCGGGGATGCCGCCGCCTCTGGCGGACCGGCACGTGATGTTGTTTTCCGAGCACGGCATGATTCCCGCGTTGCCGGCGAAAGCCGCGCCCGACGGCACGATTCAAGGTTGGCTCTGTCGCGGCGGCGCGCTCGTCATCAAGGACGGAGCGCTGGTTATCACGCGAGAGGCGGACATGCGCGGATTCATCACCAACAGCCGGCTTGATCTCGTCGGGCCTGTCGCGGCCACGCTGCGGGTGCGCGCCAAGCAAGGCGGCAAGAGCCGTCTGACATGGCGCACCAAACAAGACCCCGATTTCCTTCCTGCGAACTCGGTGGCGTTCAACTGGCCGGCGTCGTCGGAGTGGAAGGAAGTGAAGACGGAGATGCCCGTGAAGGGCCGGCTGATTCATTTGCGCATCACGCCCGCCAACGGGAGCAGTGGCCTCGAAGTTCGATCCATCGAACTGCACGGCAACGATGACAAGACGCAGTCGTGGGGGTTCGATGGCGTGAAGTAGGAGCGCCGCCGTCCCGGCGGTAGGGAACTGCGACCGCCGGGACGGCGGCGTTCCAGACGCTTTGACGCACAGGGATTTTGCGCTTGCTCGGCGGTGATTGCTGCCTACAATGAGGGCGAACCTTGGAGATTCAGCATGAACAACACGCCCACCATCACACGTCGCCGTTTCCTTCAAAACTCCGCCGCTCTCGGCGCACTCGGCTTTGTCCTGCCGAACATCATCCCGGCCTCCGCGCTGGGCAAGGACGGTAAGCCGCCACCGAGCGAGCGAATCCAAGTCGGCCTCATCGGTTGCAACGGCATGGGTCTGGGCAACCTCGGCAATTGCGCGAAGCATCCCGACGTTGTGGTGACCGCCGCGTGCGACGTTTGGAAGAAGCGGGCGGAAGCAGTCGCTGCGAGGCACAAGGACACGTGCAAGGTTTATACCGATTTCCGCGAGTTGGTGCAGCAGAAGAATGTTGACGCTGTCATCAACGCCACGCCACCGCACTGGCATACGTTGGTGGCCGTCGCCGCGGTCGAGGCCGGCAAGGACCTCTATCTGCAGAAGCCGATGACGTTATATCTCGGTGAGGATATTGTCATCCGCAACGCTGTCAAACGACACAAACGCATCTGCCAAGTCGGCACCCAGATTCACGCGAGCGAGAATTACCGGCGCGTCGTCGAATTGATCCGGGGCGGTTATCTCGGAAAGGTCGGTTGCGTGCGGACGTTCAATGTGATGAACCAAGGCGAGCAAGGCGTTGGTTGTGTGAAAGACCACGTCGTGCCCGAAGGGTTGAACTGGGATTTCTGGTGCGGTCCCGCGCCGTTGATTCCGTACAACTCGATTCTCGCCACTGGCTCGTATCATCATGGTTCGTGGATGGCCTACAGCGGCGGTTGGACGCCCGGCATGGCGCCGCACATCATTGACCTGCCGATCTGGGCGCTCAACCTCGGTTATCCCATCGAGACCAGCGCTTCGGGCGGCCGGCTCATCATCAAGGACGACGGCGACGCTTACGACAACCACGAGGTGTTGTGGCGATATCCGAATTGCACGGTGACGTGGATGTCGTCGCTCACGAACAGCTACGGCTTCGATTTGCATGGCGTGCCGGAGCCGAAGCGCCGGCTTGGGATTTATTTCCACGGCGTCAAGGGAACGATGTACACCGATTACGTCGAGCATCGGATCATCCCCGAAGGCAAGGCGATGAACGAGTTCATGCTGCCGGAAGCCATTGCCAAGAAACAATCGAAGAGCTTCACGGGGCGAGCGCTCTACTACTACAAAGACCTCAAGCCGGCGGAGAACCCGATTCCGTCGTCGCCCGGCCACGAGCGCGAGTGGCTCGACTGCATCAAGTCGCGGCAGCAACCGAGTTGCAGCCCGCAGTATCACAGCCACGTGAATGTGCCGATTGTGTTGAGCCTGCTCTCGCTGAAGCTCGGCCGCACCATCAAGTGCGACCCGGTGACGGGGAACATCGTGGACGACTTCCAGGCGTGGCGGCTGTCCGTGCCGCAGTATCGCTCGCCGTGGAAATTCCCGAAGCAGTATCTGAACGCGTAGGCGAGGCAAGTGTGAGAAGTACTCGTCACGCTCCGCGTGACGGCATGACGAAAGGAAAAGAGCATCACGCGGAGCGTGATGCCTACTATCACGTCCATTTCCGGCTTGAACTTGGTGGGGGTTCTGCCGTTCAATGACGGAACGATGAAATTGCTTCTGTCCATCCTTTTGTCTTCCTTCTGCCTTCTCCCTTCTTCCTTCGCTGCGGATGATCTGGCGAAGAACTTCGCCTCGCCGCCGGCGTCGGCGCGGCCTTGGGTCTATTGGTTTTGGATCAACGGCAACATCAGCAAGGAAGGAATCACCGCCGACCTCGAAGCGATGAAACGCGTCGGCATCGGCGGCGTGCTCTGGATGGAAGTCAGCGGCCCGGCGTGGGCGCCGGATGGAAAAGTGACGCCGCTCAGTCCCCAATGGCACGACTGCATGCAGTGGGCGCTGCGGGAATGCAAACGGCTCGGTATCGAGTTCGATCTCACCCTCGACTTCGGCTACGGCAGCGGCGGCCCGCACATCACGCCGGAGCTTTCGATGCAGAAACTTTATTGGAGCGAGACGCAGATCGAGGGCGGAAAGACAGTCAGCCTTAAGCTGGAAAAGCCGCAGGTCGAAAAGAAACTCTCGGCGTGGCTTCGGCCCGGCGTTGAGTTTCCTGCCAAGGTCCGTGAGCAAGTCGAAAAGACCGACTCCTACAGAGATGTGGCGGTGTTGGCGATTCCCGCCACCACGCCACGAGCGATTCGCGACATTGACAAGCGAAATGGTTTGCACTGGGGTGCTCCGCCCAGCCCACTACCGACTGTTCCAGCGCCGCCATTGAAACGGGTCATTGATCTGACGGGCAAGAAAACATGGGACGCGCCGCCGGGCAAGTGGCTGGTCATCCGTTTCGGTCACGCCTCCAATTTCAAAATGACGCGCCCGTGTCCGGAAGCCGCCGTTGGCCTCGAATGCGACCGTCTTTCCAAAGCCGGCATCGAAGCGCATTTCGATGCGTTCCTGAAACCGATCATCACCAGCGGGAAACTGGACTACACCCACATTGACAGTTGGGAAGCCGGCGGCCAGAACTGGACGGCGACGTTTCCCGATGAGTTCCGCACTCGGCGAGGATACGATCTGCGTCCGTGGCTGCCGGTGTTGACGGGACGCGTGATCGGCAGCACGGAATTGACGGAGCGGTTCCTGTGGGACATGCGAACGACCGTCAGCGAATTGATCCGCGACAACTACGCGCGCCGCTTGCGTGAGTTGGCGCGGACGCACGGCGTCAAGCTGTCCATCGAAGCGTATGGTCACCTGTGCATTGACAATCTTTCCTACGCCGGCGTCAGCGACATGCCGATCAGTGAGTTCTGGGCGCGAGGCGACGGCCAATTCCCGACGCCCGGTGGCTATGAACCATCTACCAAGGCCATGGCCAGCGCGGCGCACATCTACGGCAGACCCGTGATCGCCGCCGAAGCGTTCACGTCCGACCGCGGCTGGCGCGATCATCCGTATTTGTTGAAAGCGATGGGCGACCAGAAATTCTGCGAAGGTCTCAATCGGATGGTGTTCCACCTCTACCCGCATCAGCCCTACGAGAACATGATTCCCGGCCTGACGCACCGACGATGGGGCGAGCACTTCCATCGTTTCAACACATGGTGGGAGTACAGCCGCCCGTGGATGGATTACCTGGCGCGCTGCCAGTACTTGCTCCAGCAAGGCCAATTCGTGGCCGATGTCGCCTGCTTCTTCGGCGAGGGCGCGCCGTTGCCCGTGAACGACATGAAGTTGGAACTGCCGAAAGGCTACGACCTCGATTTCTGTTCGGCGGAACTCGTGCAGCAGATGAGCGTGAAGAACGGACGGATCGTTCTGCCATCGGGAATGAGCTACCGCTACCTGCTGCTGCCCGACACCGATCGCATGACGCTGCCGTTGGCTCGGAAGATTCGCGAACTGGCCGAAGCCGGCGCTCGCGTCATCGGTGGCAAACAACTCAAAGGCGCGCCCGGACTCACCGATTATCCCCGTTGCGACGCGGAGGTTCAGAAGATCAATCCGCTGATCTCCGGCAAAACCGTGTCGGACGCCTTTGCGCAGGACGGGTTGAAACCGGACTTCGAGGGGGAAGGACTCCAATACATTCATCGTCGGGTTGGCGAGGCGGATGTCTATTTCGTCTCACACCAGCAGGAGGAGCCGCGAGATGTTCGCTGCACCTTCCGCGTAGCCGGAACAAAGCCGGAGCTATGGGATCCGGAGACTGGCGCGATGTACGGATTGCCGGAGTCCAGTGTCAAGGATGGACGGACGAGTGTAACGCTTCATTTCGACCCGATGCAGAGCTGGTTTGTCGTGTTTCGGAAAGGTAGTCATCCCGCTGTGCGGGATGTCCTCACGCGGAGCGTGAGGAGTACTTTACCCGGCCCGTGGGAAGTGCAATTCGGCCCGAAGAAGGTGACGTTCGACAAACTTCACGACTGGAGCCAACACGCCGACCCCGGCATCAAGTATTACTCAGGCACGGCAATCTATAGCAAAGTCTTCAGTCTTCAGTCCTCAGTCCTCAGTCATCGGATTTGCCTCGACCTCGGCAAGGTGGAAGTGATGGCGCGCGTGAAGGTCAACGGCAAGGACTGCGGCATCGCATGGAAGCCGCCGTATCGGGTGGACATCAGCCGTGCGGTTCGCGCCGGGGAGAACGAACTCGAAATCGAGGTCGTCAACCTCTGGATCAACCGGATGATTGGCGACGAACAACTCCCGCTGGATAGCGACTGGAAGGATTTCGAAACGCTGCTCGCATGGCCCAATTGGTTCAAGACCGGCAAGCCGCGAACGTCGGGCCGCTACACGTTCACGACAGCCCGGCACTACAAAAAGGATACGCCGCTGGTTCCGTCTGGTTTGCTTGGCCCGGTGACGATTGTTGACATGCGGCGCTCTGGTGGTTAAACATAAAGCGTCGCGGCAACGGCAACAATCAACTCAGCACAAAGGAGCATGTCCATCATGGCTACCACCAAACAACTCTCTCCGAGCAAGAAGACCGCTCAGTTTCTCAGCAGCCCGCGCAAGATGCTGATCAACGGCAAATGAATCAACACCCAGTCGGGCAAAACATTTGAAATCGTCAATCCCGCCACCGTGGCCGAAGGCGACCGCCAAGACATTGAGTCGGCGGTGCGCGCCGCGCGCAAAGCGTTCGAGTCCGGCCCGTGGCCTAGGCTGACGCCGTCCGAGCGCGGACGGTTGTTGTGGAAGCTGGCCGACCTTTTGGAAGCCAACGGCGATGAATTCGCCGAACTCGAAAGCCTCGACAACGGCAAACCGATGGCCGTGGCGCGCGTCGCCGATGTGCCGCTCTCCGTGGATATGTTCCGCTACATGGCCGGGTGGGCCACGAAGATCGAGGGCAACACCATCCCGATCTCCGTGCCATACGCGCCGGGTGCGGAGTTCTTCTCTTAGAGTGTGTTTTGAAAATCCGAGTTGAACAGGCGTCTCGCCTGTTTCGTCATGAAAACGGCAAGCAGAACAGGCGAGACGCCTGTTCAACACCGTCGCTCCGCGAATTTCCAAACACGCTCTTATACATTGCGCGAGCCGGTGTGAGTCGTTGGCCAGATCATCCCGTGGAATTTTCCGTTGTTGATGGCCGCGTGGAAACTCGGCCCGGCGCTGGCGACCGGCTGCACCGTCGTGCTCAAACCCGCCGAGCAAACACCGTTGACCGCATTGCGACTCGGCGAGTTGATCATGGAAGCCGGCTACCCGCCCGGCGTGGTCAACATCGTCCCCGGTTTCGGCGAAACCGCCGGGGCCGCCCTCGCCGCTCATCCTGACGTGGACAAGGTCGCGTTCACCGGCTCGACCGAAGTCGGCAAGCTCATCGTCAAGGCGGTCGGCGCCACCAACCTCAAGAAGGTCACACTCGAACTCGGCGGCAAGTCGCCCAATATCATCTTTGGCGACGCCGATCTCGCGCAGAGCATCCCCGGCGCGGCGAGCGCGATCTTCTTCAATCACGGCCAGTGCTGCTGCGCCGGCTCGCGGTTGTACGCGCACAAATCCATTTTCGACAAAGTGGTGGAAGGCGTCGCCGACGAAGCGCGGAAAATCACACTCGGCTCCGGTCTCGATCCGCAGACGCAAATGGGACCGCTGGTGTCGCAGGAACAACTGACCCGCGTGTGCGGCTATCTTGAATCGGGCGTCTCCGAGGGGGCGAAGGCCGTTGTCGGCGGCAAACGACTCGGCAAGCAAGGTTACTTCGTCGAGCCGACCGTGCTCGTCAACACGCGCCCGAACATGAAAGTGGTGCAGGAGGAAATCTTTGGCCCGGTCGTCACCGCCATGCCATTCAACGACGCCGATGAAATCACTCCGGTTGCCAACGACACCATCTACGGCCTTGCCGCCGGCATTTGGACGAAAGACATCGGAGTTGCCCACCGTCTGGCCAAGCGTCTTCGCGCCGGCACGGTCTAGATCAATTGCTACAACATCTTCGATGCCGCGCTGCCGTTTGGCGGCTACAAACAATCCGGTTGGGGGCGCGAGATGGGTCACGCTGCGATAGATCTCTACACGGAAGTCAAAGCCGTCACCGTCCAACTTTAGGTGAAGCGAACACCGCGTCCCCCGGCGATTGACGGCAAGATCAAGGATGGCGAATGGCGTTTCGCCACGACCACTGCGGGGTTCTTGAATCTGACCGGCGGCAATTTCGCCGACGAGAAGACGACGGTGCATGTCACTACTGACGGAGCCGAGTGAGCAGTCGGAGCGCACTCCTTCCGTCTGCTTCGCACGCCATAACTGGAACCCCTCCCCCTTTTGCTCATTCCACCGGTGAATGCCCACGGTGGCAGCGGGCTGCCCCATGCCACAGAAGAGCTGCTCCACACCCAACTGGCAGTCGCACAGGTGCGGACGTCGGCGATCGTATTGCTCCGAAACCTCTGGCAAACGCAGAAACAAATTCCGTGGAATCAGGCGCGGAGTTTGCTATTCTTTGATTGCCATGAACTGGACTACTGTGACCTCATTCCTCAAGTCATTGAATTGGTACGACTACGTCGTGGGCGTGGTGGTTTTGTCCGGGTTCTATATCGGCCTGCGCACGGGGCTGGCTCGCTCGGCGTTGCGGACGCTGACGTGCGGAGTGATGACGTTGCTGTCGCTGCTGCTGTACCCGACCGTGGGGATGGGGTTGCATGAGATCTTTGGGTTGGACGTCGATTCCGCAAATTTGCAGGCGTTCCTTTTTCTGGGAATGATTGTGTTCATTTTGTGTCATTTCGCGGCGCGCGAGATCATGTTCCGCGCCTCGCAGCGCAGTCTGCCGGCAACCTTGGACAATGTCGGCGGCATGCTGATCGGCCCGTTCGTAATGCTGCTGGTGATGGCGTGGTTGAGCCTGGCGCTGGCGCTCACACGCAGTCCGACTTTGCACCCAATCGTGGTCCAAGAGTCCCGGTTTGGCGCACACGTCGTGCAACCGTTCCCGCTCATCGCTGCCGCGCCCGACACCAAGAACAACAAGAAGCCTTGGTTTATGGAGCCGATCAAACGACGCGAGGAACCGACCGCCGACGGCTACAAGAAACGACGTTGAGGCACTGTGCCCGCTTTCATTTCCGATCACGTTCTCGAACAGGTCCGCTCGGCCAACGATATCGTCGAGGTCATCGGAACGTATTTCCCGTTGAAACGACGCGGCGCAAACTTCATCGCGCTCTGCCCGTTCCACAAGGAGAAGACGCCCAGCTTCAATGTTCATCCCGTCAAGCAAATCTGGCACTGCTTCGGCTGCGGCGCCGGCGGGGACGTCTTCAAATTCGTAATGCAGTACGAGAATTTACAATTCACCGACGTGGTCCGTCGTCTGGCGGAACGCGCGGGCATCACGCTGGAGTTCGAGCAAACCGAAGGCGCGCCGAGCCGCGACGAGAAGGAGCTTCTGTTCAAGCTCCACGAACAGGCCGCCGCGTTCTTTCACCAGCACCTGTTGAAACAACCGGCTGACAGCCCGATACAGGCGTACTTGAAGAAGCGGCGCATCAGCATGGACAGCGTGAAACGCTGGAAGCTCGGTTACTCGCCTGACGCCTGGGATGAGCTGTTGCAGCGGGCGACAGCGAAGAAGTTCTCCGCCGCGCTGTTGGAATCAGCGGGCCTCGTCCTGAAACGCGACACCGGCGGTTACTACGACCGCTTCCGCGGACGGTTGATGTTCCCGATCTGCGACGACCAAGGCCGCGTTGTGGCGTTTAGCGGACGCATCCTGACGGACGCAAAGGACCAACCGAAATATGTGAACTCGCCAGAGACAGCCATTTTCCAGAAAGGCAAAATCCTCTTCGCGATGGACAAGGCGAAGAAGGCGATTCTCGACGAGAAACTCGCCATCGTCTGCGAAGGCCAACTCGACACGATCACCTGTCACGAGAACGGGTTCACGAACGTCGTCGCGCCACAAGGCACGGCGTTCACCGAGCAGCACGCCCGCATCCTGAAACGCCACACTGACGAAGTAGTCCTGATGTTCGATGGCGACGAGCCCGGACAGAATGCCGCCGTGCGCAACGCCGAACCGCTTTGGGAACTCGGCGTCAGTATTCGCGTGGCGTTGTTACCGGAAGGACACGATCCCGACAGTTTCCTCAAGCAACACGGCCCGTCGAAACTGCGCGAGTTGCTCGATGCCGCGCCGGGCTTTTTTGATTTCCTGCTGCACCGACTCTCGCGCCAGTTCAACGCCAAGACCGAGCGCGGCAAAGTCCAGATCGCCGACCAGATGACACCGTGGCTCTGCCGAATCCGCGATCCGATTTTGCAGGCGACATTCACGCAGCGCACCGCTGCGCGTCTGGAGGTTCGCGAGGAGGTGTTGCGGCGCAAGATGAAGGACTTCACCCGACACGGTCAGCGTCCGCCGGAGGAGCCATCGGAACCGGAAGCCGAGCCGCTGCGCCCCAACGGCCGACCGGCGGAACTGACGCTGCTGCAATTGACATTGACCGACGAACGTCTTTTGGAGATGGCGGCCGAGCACCTCGACCGGGCGTGGCTCACAGACAGTGTGGCCGCTGGTCTGCTGGTTCGCGCGTTGGATTTGTACATACAGGGCAACTGGAGCGGCCCAAACTCGTTGCTTCACGGCAGCGACGAGGCGACTACCCGTTTGTTATCCGTCTTGCTGTTAGAACCCCCTCCCAAGGGTGAACCAAACCGAGCCGCGGCAGGTTGTCTGGCGACACTGGAACGACATTGGCTGGAACAACGCCAAAAATTCATCCAGAGCCAACTCGCGAAGCCAAACCTTCCCCCCGCCGAGATGATTCGTTTGCAGAAAGACGCCCTTGACTTGCGTCGGAAGTTGGACAATATTCCCGCGCTTTTCAAGAACACATAACATCACGCCGGCATTAATTATCTTCATGTATGGCCAAGAAAAAGACCCATAGGAAAACTGTACCCAAGTCAGCACCGGGCCTTGATCAGGAGGAGAAAAACCTCAAGATCAAGGAACTGATCAAGCTCGCCAAGGAACAAGGCTACCTGACCTATGGCGATATCAGCGATGTGTTGCCCAACAAAGCCATTTCCCCGGATGAGCTTGATTCGATCATCATCACCCTGCGGGGGATGGACATCGAGATCATTGACGCCTCGGAGGTGGACCGTTTCAAACGCGAGAGCGAGGAGGACAAGGAGCCAGCACCCAAGACCGATTCACGCCTCGACATCCTCGACGACCCCGTCCGCATGTACCTCAAGCAGATGGGACAGGTGCCGTTGCTCACCCGCGAACAGGAAGTTGAAATCTCCAAACGCATCGAGACCGCCGAACTGAACGTCAAGGCCATCATCAACGATTTCGGCTTCACCGCCAAAGAACACCTCTCGCTCGCCAAACGCCTCCTCAATGGCCGCGAACGCTTCGACCGCGTCATCATTGACAAAAAGATTGACAGCCGCGACCAATACATGCGCGCGCTGCCGAAGCTCTGCAAGACCGTCACCAAGGCCGACGCGGCCGCCGATGAGCGTTATCTCAAGTCAATCAAGTCGGACGTGCCAAACCGGAAACGCGCCAAACTCCACCGCGACTTCAAGAAAGCCGACACCGCGCTCCAGAAACTTTTCGACAAGTTCTACTTCAAACAGAAAGTCCTCGAGGAATTCGTCGAGAAAGCCAACGAAGTCCGCGAACATTTCGACGGCGCCCAACGCGAGATTGACCAACTCCAGCAAGAGCGGAAGAGCCCCGCCACCGCCAACCAGATCCACAACGTCCAGCGCCGGCTCAAACATCTCGAATTGCTAAGCCGCATGTCCACCCAGCAGTTCCTCAAGACCCACGACGAACTCAAAGTCTGGATGCGCAAAGCCGTCCAAGCCAAAAGCGAGATGGTCGAGGCCAACCTGCGCCTCGTCATTTCCATCGCCAAGAAATACACCAACCGCGGCCTCAGCTTCCTCGACCTCATCCAAGAAGGCAACATGGGCTTGATGAAAGCCGTCGAGAAATTCGAGTACCGTCGCGGTTACAAGTTCAGCACCTATGCCACGTGGTGGATCCGCCAAGCCATCACCCGCAGCATCGCCGACCAAGCCCGCACCATCCGCATCCCGGTCCACATGATCGAGACCATCAACAAACTCATGCGGATCCAAAAGACCCTCGTCCAGGAATTCGGTCGTGAACCCACGCCCGAAGAAGTCGCCGAGGAAATGCAGATGCCGGTGGATCGTGTCCGCGCCGTTCTCAAAATGGCGCAGCAACCCATCTCGCTCCAGTCCCCCATCGGCGACAGCGAAGACACCAACTTCGGCGACCTCATCGAAGACAAGAGCGCCGACAACCCGTCCGACATGGCCTCCTACTCGCTGTTGAAGGAGAAGCTCGGCGAAGTCCTCGACACCTTGACCGACCGTGAGCGCAAAGTCCTCCAACTCCGTTTCGGCCTCGGCGACGGCTACTGCCGGACGCTGGAAGAAGTTGGACGTCAGTTCCGCGTCACCCGCGAGCGCATTCGCCAGATTGAAGCCAAGGCGCTTCGCAAGATGCGTCACCCCACGCGCCAGCGGCAAATCGAAGGCTTCCTCCAAGTGCAGTTGTAGGCCGCGTGCCCCCACGCGGCGGACCTTTCCTACCACCGCTTCAAGGCATTGATCAATTCATCGAGCTTGTCCGCCGCAGCCGAACGCGTGCGGGTACGACAGGTTAGTTGAACAGGCGTCTCGCCTGTTCCTGTCCGATGAAGCGCAGAAGAAACAGGCGGGACGCCTGTTCAACTTGTCCACGACTGCTTGAACCTCCGCTTGCGAAGGCGGGCTTTGGTAGGGTCGAGCCGCCGGCTCGACCGTGGGATTGGTTGCGGACGCGCCGGCGGCGCGTCCCTACCGCCGCTTGAGCGCGTTAATCAACTCGTGCGGGTACGGCAGGTTAGTTGAACAGGCGTCTCGCCTGTTCCTGTCCGATGAAGCGCAGAAGAAACAGGCGGGACGCCCGTTCAACTATTCAGCCCCTACACCCGCTTCAACGCATTAATCAATTCGTTGAGCTTGGCCACGATGGTCGGCACATCAGTCTCGCTGGGATCGAGCGCCGCGATGCTGCTGGGATTGTTCGCAGTGCCGGCGATGGCGGCGCTCAATTGCTGCGCGCTCACTTCGCCCATCGGACCTTGCGGGCCTTGCATCCCTTCGGGACCTTGCGGGCCACTCGCGATGCTGAACGGGCCGTAGCTGTTGCCGTCAGTGGTGTGGACGATGGCGAGACCACTGCCGTTGTCGGTCACGTTGCCGATGCCGACGCCTGATGGTCCCGGATTGCCGGTGTAGCCTTGGGGACCGCTCGGGCCTTCGGGACCCACATCGCCTTGCATCCCCATCGGCCCCGGGACTCCTTGTGGACCGCTGGCGATCGTGAACGGGCCATAGATTGTACCGTCGCTCATCTGCACCACAGCCCGTCCGCTGCCATCGTCATAGACGTTGGCGATCCCATTGCCCGTCAGCCCCTGTTCGCCCTGTGGGCCGGTCATGCCCTGCGGGCCGGGATCGCCGGCGGTGCCTTGCGGCCCGGCAGGACCGGGCGGGCCTTGCGGGCCGGCAGGAACGGCGTTTATGGCGCTGTAAGCGCCATCAATGAGAGTCTTGAGACTCGTGAGTTGGTTGCGGAGTTCCGTCGCTGAGATCAGCGAGCCGTTGATTGGTTTGGTGGGGTCGAAAGGCATGATGTCTCCGTTGGTAGGGGCGACCCGCCGGGTCGCCCACTGGGCAAACAGTTTCGGACGAGCCGGCGGCTCGTCCCTACCTTACGGCAGTACTTTACCCTCCCACGATGACGCTGGCGACGGCGCTCCATTGGCCGACGCGTTGGTCGCCGACCCGGTAAATGGCTCGGTACTGCCATTTGGTCGGCGTCGCTGGAATCGGCTCGGTGTCCACATAGCCGGGCGTGGTGTCGTAGGTCAGCAACTGCCAACTGTTGCCGCGGTTCACTTCGATTTCGATCATGTCCAGAAACGCCTTCTTGCCTCGCCAACCCCAGCCGACCGTCACTCCCGCCGGGTCGCGCGAGATTTTCAGCACCGGACCAAACGTCGCCCAATCCGGCTCGCTCAATTCGCTGCCGACGATGCCGAGGTCGGAGGCAATGGCCTCGGTGCAGGCGGGCTTCACCCGGATTGTTTGGACGAGATTGAAGGTCCGGGCCAGCGCGCCCGTGTTGACGGGCGTGCCGCCCGACGGCGCGGTGAACGTCGGCAGGCTCATCAAGCCGGTGCCGGGGCCGTCCTGCGCTTCGGTCACGGCATCGGTGCAGGCGATGGAGAATGCCCGCACCGCCGGCAGCCACGTGCCGAGCACGTACATCAACCAGTCCGAATCCGCTTGGGCCGCCGTCACCACGGCGGGCGCCAAGCCCAAGGTGGTCGCATGGACTGGCAATTTATTGCGCCAGTTGCTGTGCCAACTGACTTGGTTCGCTGTGCCCGGTGGATAGTATGAGTTACGAGTCATGTGTCTGCTCCTTTTTTGGGGTTGGTTGGTCGGCATCGGGCTGACATAGCCCGGATCGCCGGGTTCGAGAACGAAACTGGGGTCGCCCCACCGGGCATTCGGATCGTCGAAACAGGTGCCGTCGTCCCAGTGGATGCTTCTCATGAAACACCGTGTTACCCATTGATGGGGTGAGCCGATTCGCAGGCGGGGTGAGCCTGCGCGACGCCGAGACGAAGCCGCGCGACGGCAGATTGGAACGACGCAGCGGCTGGGTGAGCCTGCGCAGCGGCGGCGTGAAACGGTTGTACGGCTGGGTGAGCCTCGGTAACGGCAGGACAAAGAACTGGCACGGCACGGTGAGGCTGAGCAACGGTTGGGTGAGCCGGTTTGCCGGCTGGGTGAGCATGTTCAGCGGCAGAACAAACACACCCCGGCTCGGCGTAAAGAGCCGCAGCCGTTTCCCGGTCATCCCGCGCCGTTGGGTGAGCATGAAAAGTCATAGTTTCCCCTTGGAATGGCCCGCACCGGGGCCGTAGGGACATTCCATGGCGCAGATGGCGCAATGGTGCAGGCCGAGATTGCGCAGCGCGGTCTCGACGTTGGAGTAGTCAAGCCGGGTGCGACCTGACATGATGCGCTGGAGGGTCTGGCGTTTGATCCCCAAGCGCTGCGCATACGCCACCTCGGACATATCCCCTTGTGACTGGCGCAACAAGGCGACGAAACGTTCTTTCCAAGTCAGTTTCATGTCCCGAAGATTGCCAGAAAACCCTGCCCGGAGGCGGGCAATCTTTGCAAAAAACAAACCCGTCACCAGAATGTCCGAAAACTCATTCCAAAGGTGGAATGTTTTCAGAAATTTGTCGGTGCAAAAAGAGGTTGGTAGATTACCCTCCCCCTGCGGTATAATTCCGGCGATCACCTTATGTTTGAACAAGCCTTCAGAAACATTGATGACGTTCTGTGGAAAGAGGCGGGGTGCACCACGGAACTCGATTACACCGAGCAGAGCTCGTGGCTGCTGTTCCTCAAGTACCTCGATGGACTGGAAGAGGAACGTCGGCTGGCGGCGGAACTTGAGGGTAAGAAATACTCCCACATCCTCGACAAGCCGTACCGGTGGGAAACTTGGGCCGCGCCGAAGGACCAAGCCGGTAATCTCGACCACAACAAGTGCCTCGTTGGTGATGACCTCCGGGATTTCGTCAACCAGAAGCTCTTTCCGTATCTGCACGGGTTCAAGCAGAAGGCGACCGGCGCGAACACCGTCGAATACAAGATTGGCGAAATCTTCGGCGAGATTAAGAACAAAATTCAGAGCGGCTACAACCTCCGCGAGATCATTGACCACATTGACGAGCTACGTTTCGGCTCGCAGGCGGAGAAGCACGAGCTGTCGGCGCTCTACGAGGAGAAGATCAAGCGGATGGGCAATGCCGGGCGCAACGGCGGCGAATATTACACGCCGCGCCCGCTCGAACGCGCCATCATTCAGGTCGTCGCTCCGAAACTCGGCGAGCGCATCTACGACGGCGCGTGCGGGTCGGCGGGGTTCTTGTGCGAGTCCTACGTCTACCTAAAGAACGCCAATCCGAAACGCACGACCGCACAGGACGAAGCGCTTCAGGAACGCACGTTCTACGGTAAGGAAAAGAAGTCGCTGGCCTACGTCATCGCGATCATGAACATGATCCTGCACGGGATCGAAGCGCCGAACGTCCTGCACACCAACACGCTCACCGAGAACCTCGCCGATATTCAGGAGAAAGACCGGTACAACATCGTGCTGGCGAATCCACCCTTTGGCGGCAAGGAACGCCCGGAAGTGCAGCAGAACTTCCCCATCCGCACCGGCGAGACGGCGTTCCTGTTCCTCCAGCACTTCATCAAGATTCTCAAGGCCGGTGGCCGGGCTGGTATCGTGATCAAGAACACGTTCCTCTCCAACACCGACAACGCCTCGACCAGCCTGCGCAAGCTGCTGCTGGAAAACTGCAACCTCCACACCGTGTTGGATTGTCCCGGCGGCACGTTTCAGGGCGCGGGCGTCAAGACCGTGGTGCTGTTCTTCGAGAAAGGCAGCCAGACGCGCAAAATCTGGTACTACCAACTCGATCCCGGCCGCAACCTCGGCAAGACCAACCCGCTGAATGATGAGGACCTCGTTGACTTCATTGACAAGCAGAAGAGCTTTGCCGACTCGCCGAAAAGCTGGAGCGTGCATGCCAAGGCGATAGACCCGGTGACTTTCGATCTCTCCGTGAAGAACCCGAATACCACCTACGAAGTGAAGCACCGCAGCCCGGCGATGATCATGGAAGAAATCGCCACCTACGACGCCAAGAGCGCCGAAGTGCTGGCCGGTATCAAGAAGCTGCTATGAAGAACAGGTGGCAAACACTTCCGTTTGAGGAAGCAGTGCAATCGCGTGGCTCTGGAAATTCGGGGTTGGCGCAAAAGGAGTGGGAGAAAGATGGTCGTTTCCCGGTCATAGGCCAAGGCGCTGAGGATGTCGAAGGCTGGACCAACCGGGAGGACTTGCTACTTACACCTTCGCCTAGTCTTGTCTTGTATGGCGGTCACACGCGCCGAGCAAAGCATGTCTCGCAACCATTCGTTCCGGGTCCGAACGTAAAGATTCTCCAACCAATCTCCGGACTCGATAGCAAGTTCCTCTTCCACTTCCTCACGTATCTTCCGATTGAGAGCAAGGGATACGCTGACCATTTCCCATTGGTTCGAAAAGTGGATGTTCCCATTCCTCCACTTTCCGAGCAGCGGCGGATCGTGGGGGTGCTGGACGAAGCGTTTGCGGGCATCGCCACCGCCCAAGCCAACGCCGAAACCAACCTCAAAAACGCCCGCGCCCTCTTCGCCAGCCACCTCCAAGACGTGTTCAGCAAGAAGGGCAAAGGGTGGGTGGAAAGAACGCTTGGCGAAACTTGCGAGATGTATCAGCCGCAGACGATCTCAATGAAGGACCTCGTCGAGGACGGCAAGTATCCGGTCTTTGGTGCGAATGGCATCATCGGGCGCTATGACAAGTTTAATCACGAAGAACCACAGCTTTTGATTACTTGCCGGGGCGCGACCTGCGGCGCGGTCAACGTCTCAGAGCCGAAATCTTGGATTACCGGCAACGCGATGGTCGTGCGCCCAAAGGACGGAGCACTGAATCTCCGCTTCCTCGAATTTGCCTTTCGCGGCGGCATCGACATCTCTAAAGCCATTACCGGTGCAGCGCAGCCGCAGATCACACGGACGAATCTTTCACCGCTTTTGATTCGGTATCCTAAGTCGCTTGATGAGCAGAAGCGCATCGCAAACACGCTTGGCGATCTTTCCGCCGAGACCGCGCGTCTGGCCGGCGTGTACGAGCAGAAGCTGGGGGCGCTGGCGGAGTTGAAGAAGTCGCTGCTGCACCATGCGTTTGCGGGGGAATTATGACCCAATTGACGGAGGGGCGGGATGTCTGAACTGTTTGACAAGCACGGCGGGTTTCGCCGGCTGCACTCGTTCACGCTCGCGACCATCGTACAACTGGAGACGTTGCGGTTTTGTCGCCGGTTCCTGACGCAAGACCACCGGGAGGCGGGCGCGAAGTTCTACGATCCGAAAGGCCGGCAATACGACCAGATGACCCAAGCGGCCCGGAGCGGTCGCCAGAACATCATCGAAGGCTCGGAGCGCGCGTCCACGTCGAAGGACACCGAGATGAAACTCACCGACGTGGCGCGGGCGAGCTTGAGCGAATTGCGGGGCGACTACGAGGTCTTCATCCTCGACCGGGGCGAGTTGCCGTGGTCAGTGCATTCGCCCGAAGCGAAGGCGGTCAATGCCATTTCCTTGGACGCCGCGCCGTTTACGGATGACATGGTGCATGAGTCCGCGAAGCACGCGCGGGAGCAGCGGCGCAAGTACGCCCGCTGGCTCGACGCGGACGACCCGGTGGTGGTGGCGAACGCGATGCTGATCATCATTGGCCGGGCGTTGAACATGCTCAAGAGCCAGATCGCGGCGCAAGGCGAGGCGTTTGAGCAAGCGGGCGGGTTCAGTGAGCGGTTGACCGCGCGCCGGGTCGCGGCCCGCGAGGAGAAGCGTCAAGACGGCGCTGCGCCGGTCTGTCCGCAATGCGGCCAGCCGATGCGCCGCCGCAAATCCGCCAAGGGCGAGTTCTGGGGCTGCGCCGGCTACCCGGCCTGCAAAGGCACGAGGCCGGTATGAGGGAGAGCGTGATGACCCGAATGACCATAGTGACCTTGTTGACGGGAGTGTCAGTGTGGTCAACCCGGTCAATGGTGTCCCCATGAACGAAGCGGAGACCAGAGCGGAGCTTATTGACCCCGCGTTGCGCGCGGTGGGCTGGGGCGTCGTCGAGGGGAGCCGGATTCGGCGCGAGTATCCCATCACGCTCGGTCGCCTCGAAGGGCACGGTCGGCGCGGCAAGCCGTTGACCGCCGATTACGTTCTCGAATACCGGAACACGAAGCTTGCCGTCATTGAGGCCAAGGCATGGGATGAAGAAGTCAGCGAGGGCGTCGGACAGGCGAAGAACTACGCCGGCAGGCTTCAGGTCCGGTATGCCTATGCCACGAACGGTCAAGGCATCTACGGCATTGATATGGATACCGGCAAGGAACGCGACGACATCACGAGCTACCCGACGCCGGACGAACTTTGGAAGTCAACGTTCCCGCAGAAGAGTGACTGGCGTGACCGGTTTGCCACAGTACCGTATCCGGACAAAGGCGGGACGTGGCAGATTCGGTATTACCAGGAGAATTCCGTCGAGCAGGTGTTGGAACGAATTCAGAAAAAGCAGAATCGCATCCTGCTCACGCTGGCGACCGGCACCGGCAAGACTTCGATCGCGTTTCAGATTGCGTGGAAGCTGTTTCAAACACGGTGGAATCTGAGCGTCGAACCGACGCGGCGTCCGCGGATTCTGTTCTTGGCCGACCGGAACTATCTGGCGAATCAGGCGTTCAACGATTTCACGTCGTTTGCGGCATTTGCGGAAGATGCGCTGATACGGATCACCCCGGAGGACATTCGGAAGAAGGGCAAAGTGCCGAAGAACGCCAGCGTCTTCTTCACAATCTTCCAGACGTTCATGACCGGTCCAATGAAGGACGGCAAGCCCACGCCGTACTTCGGCGAATATCCGCCGGACTTTTTCGATTTCATCATCATTGACGAGTGCCACCGGGGCGGCGCGAACGATGAAAGCACGTGGCGCGATATCATGGAGTATTTTGCGCCAGCGTATCAGCTTGGTCTCACGGCGACGCCGAAGCGCAAAGAAAACGTGGACACCTACCGGTACTTCGGCGAGCCGGTGTATGTTTACTCGCTCAAGGACGGTATCAACGACGGTTTCCTGACGCCGTTCAAGGTGAAGCAGATTCAAACCACGCTGGATGATTACGTTTACACCTCGGATGACGTGGTGCTGGAGGGCGAAGTTGAAGCCGGCAAGCTGTACGAGGAAAAAGACTTCAACAAGATCATCGAGATCAAGGCGCGTGAGAAGAAGCGCGTCCAGATTTTCATGGAGCAAATCAACCAAGATGAAAAGACGCTGGTGTTCTGCGCGAACCAAGCGCACGCGTTACTCATCCGCGACATCATCAATCAGATCAAAAAGAGCACCGACCCGAACTACTGTCATCGCGTCACCGCTGACGAAGGCGAGATCGGCGAGCAACACTTGCGCGACTTTCAAGACAACGAAAAGACCATCCCAACGATTCTGACGACTTCGCAGAAGCTTTCCACGGGAGTGGACGCGCGAAACATTCGGAATATCGTTTTGTTGCGTCCGATCAAACAGATCATCGAATTCAAGCAAATCATCGGACGTGGCACGCGGCTCTTTGAGGGGAAGGATTACTTCACGATCTACGACTTCGTGAAGGCATACACACATTTCAGCGATCCCGAATGGGACGGCGAGCCGCTGGAACCGGAGCCGTGCCCGAAGTGCCACGAGTATCCGTGCGTCTGCGAGAAGCCGCCGCCGAAACCTTGCCCGGAATGCGGACGCTCGCCTTGCGTTTGTCCACCGGAGCCGTGCCCGAAGTGCGGCCAACGGCCATGCGTATGCAAGAAAAAGGCGAAGGTCAAGCTGGCGGACGGCAAGGAACGCAATATCCAGCACATGACATGCACATCATACTGGCATCCCGACGGCACGCCAATCTCCGCGCATGAATTCATGCAACTGCTGTTCGGCCAGCTACCGGACTTCTTCACGAATGAGGCCGAGCTTCGCGCCATTTGGAGCGCACCAGACACACGCAAGAAGCTCTTGCAAGGCCTCGCCGACAAAGGTTTTGGGCATGACCAACTCGCCGAGATGCAGAAGATCATCAACGCCGAGAACAGCGACCTATTCGACGTGCTGGCCTACGTTGCCTACGCGCTGCCACCGGTCACTCGCGATGTCCGGGCCGCAAATGCGAAGGTTTATATCAACACCCAATTCAGCGCCAAGCAGCAGGTCTTTCTCGATTTCGTTCTCCAGCATTACATCACTGTTGGCGTCGAAGAACTCGACACGGAAAAACTGAACCCGCTTCTTCGGCTCAAGTATCACAACGCCATCGCCGATGCGGTCGCGGATTTAGGCCAGCCCGAACAAATCCGCCAAGTCTTTATCGGCTTTCAGAAATATCTCTACGCGAGCACTCCTTAGCGGGCAGGAATTCCAATATCGCATCCGCCGCGGGAACAACGTTCCGCCTTCCTCTCGCTCGGTCTCCGTGCCTCTGTGGTGAACACCGCTTCCGTGTTTTCCGCCTGCCCCGAAAGCGTTCGGAGTAAATGTTCCGTGGTTCCCTCCTTCGCATCTTCGCGCCTTCGCTGTTCGTCCTTCCCACATGCCGTTCCCCGGTGCATAGTGTCCCCATGAAACCTTGGATCCTCGGAACCGGCTTGGTCCTCGGCGTCACCGCGTTCGCCGACGAAATCGTCTTGTTCGACGCCGACACTACACCAGCGTCAGTAATCGCCTCGCACTCGCGCGCGACGTTCGCGTTGCGCGGCGGCCTGCTGGAGGTTGAGACCAAAGGCGAGACCGGGTTTCCGGGCGTGCTCATCAAGGGCGCGTGGGACCTTTCCCGCTGCAATCGCCTGACACTCGAACTCGTGAACCGCGACCGGAAAGGTCCGCTCCCCTTGACCGTGCGTCTCGACGGTCCCGACGCCGACCCGGGCAAATCGCGCGGCGTGTTCGTTGACCGCGTGAGCATCTCCGGCAAGGGCGCGAAGGGATACGACGTGGCGTTGCCGCCGTGGCTCCCCAACGCACGCGAAATCAACGCCAAGCTCACCGGAATGAGACGCAGCCCCTTCGCGACGCTTGGCGTAGTCGCTGACCTCGACGCGACACGAGTGGTCGGCGTGGCCGTCTATATCAAGGAACCCAAACTCGACTGGCTGTGGGGCGTGAAACGAATCGTCGCCCACACCGGCCCCACGCCGGACGTGCCCGCGTGGATGAAGTTGCCAGCCGACAAGTTCTTTCCGTTCATTGACGTGTATGGCCAGTTCAAACACAAGGACTGGCCGGGCAAGACGCATTCGGACGCTGACTTGAAGAAGGCGCTGAAGAACGAGATGGCCGACCTCGACGCACATCCGGGGCCGGAGGGCTGGAACAAGTACGGCGGCTGGGCGAAAGGCCCGAAGCAAAAAGCGACGGGGCGATTCCGAGTCGAGAAGATTGATGGGAAATGGTGGATGATTGATCCCGAAGGTTGTCTCTGGTGGTCGCATGGGCCGGTGCGCGTCACTTCGTCGTCGGCAGTCACACCTCTGGACGGACGCGAGTTCTACTTCACCGACCTCCCGGCAGCGGACTCTCCGTTTTACAAAACGCGCGACGCGTTGCTCTGGCCGTATTACGAAGCGCGCGGCATCAAGCGAACCTACGACTTCTCCTCCGCCAACGCCTATCGCAAGTATGGCGCCGACTGGGTTGCCCGCTACGCCGACATGGCGCACAAACGGTTGCGAAGCTGGGGCATGAACACCATCGCCAACAGTTCCGACGTCCGCATCTGCCATCATGGCCGCACACCGTACTGCGACCGCTTCGAGTTGAAGTCGCCCGACATCGAAGGAAGCCATCTTGGTTGGTGGAAGTTCAGGGATCCGTTCCATCCAGAGTTTCGCACGGGCTTCCGAAAAACATTGCTCGCCCGCAAAGCAGAACTTGATGACCCGTGGTGTTTCGGGTTCTTCGTGGATAACGAAATCAGTTGGGGCAACGACACCGCGCTGGCCGAATGGACACTGCAATCGCCAGCCACTCAGCCCGCAAAGATCGAGATGCTCCGCCAACTCAAGGAAAAGTACGGCCCCATCGCCAAACTCAACGAAGCGTGGAAGACCGACTACGCCAGTTGGGATGCGCTTTTGAAATCGCAGCAGAAGCCGGCCGCCGGCGCGAAAGACGATTGCATCGAGTTCAGCGCCGCAGTGACGGAGGCGTACTTCAAGAACATCCGCGACGAGTTCAAGGCCGTCGCGCCGAACACGCTCTATCTCGGCTGCCGCTTCTACGGTTCCACCAAGGCCGCCGTCCAGATGTCCGGCAAATACTGCGATGTGGTCAGCTACAACCTCTACCGGCACACGCTCGACGACTTCAAGTTGCCGGAGGGCGTTGACAAGCCGGTGATGATCGGGGAGTTCCATTTCGGCGCGCTCGACCGCGGGATGTTTCATCCCAGCTTGAGAGAAGTGGCAAATCAGACTGAGCGCGGCAAGGCGTACGCGGCATACATCGAGTCGGCGTTGCGTCATCCGAACTTCGTCGGCGCGCACTGGCACCAGTACGGCGAGCAACCTACCACCGGCCGCTTCGACGGCGAGAACCTCCAGAACGGTTTCCTAGACGTTTGCGACACCCCCTACCCTGAAACCATCGCCGGCATCCGCGAAGTCGGTTATCGCCTTTACGAACTTCGAGCCGAACAGAAACACTAAGCGCGTGTTTGAAAATCCGAGTTGAACAGGCGTCCCGCCTGTTCCGTCATGGAGACCGCAAGGAGAACAGGCGAGACGCCTGTTCAACACCTCCGCTCCACGAATTCCAAAACACACTCTAATACATCGCGCCTTGTTTTTACTGCACCCTCGCCCTAAACTGCGGCCATGAAAACAATCACCCGCCGCACTTTCTTGAAACACTCTCTCGCCACTGTTGCTGCTGCGAGCGCCCTGCCAAGCATCAATGCCCTCGGCGCTAACGAAAAAGTTGTCATCGGTGTCATGGGACCAGGCGGTCGCGGCACACTTCTCACGGACAAATTCGCCCAGCGCAAGGACACAGCCATCACTTGGGTCTGTGATCCTGACTCGCGGAAACTTCCGCGCGCCTGCGGTGTGATAGAGAAGGCGCAGGGCCAAAAACCAAAGACGTCCCAGGATTTCCGAAAGATGCTCGAAGACAAAAACGTGGACGCCATCATCAACGCCACGCCGGACCATTGGCATTGCCTCGGCTCGATCCTCGCCTGTCAAACTGGCAAGGACGTCTTCGTCGAGAAGCCGATGTCCCACAATATCTTTGAAGGCCGCAAACTGGTCGAAGCCGCCCGCAAATACAAACGCGTCGTCCAAGTCGGCATGCAGAGCCGCAGTTGCCAATATCTGCGCGACGCGATGGATTACATCCGCTCCGGCAAGCTCGGCGACATCCTCGTCGTGCGGGTCTTCAACATGATGCAGCACGGTATGCGTAAGAAACCCGCCACGGAATCCGTTCCGGTCCCCAAAGAGTTTGATTACGACATGTGGTGCGGCCCCGCTCCGATGGTGCCGTACGATCCGAGCCGTCGCTGGCTCGACCGCTGGGAGTTCAGTTGCGGCGCCATCGCCGGCGACGCGGTCCACCAGATTGACCTTGCGCGGTTCCTCATCGGTGACATCCCCTACCCCGACACCGTCAATCACGCCGGCGGCGTCTTCTCGCTCACGGATGGCCGCGACGTTCCTGACACCCAACTGGCCACGTTCGAGTACGGCAAACTGACGATGCTGTTCGAGTCGGCGCTCTGGACGCCGTACATGACCAAAACGCCAAGCGACAAACGCGACAAAGGACTCCTTGCGAATTGGCCGTTCAACTCCACGCGCATCGAACTGCTCGGCACGAAAGGCTTCATGTATTTCGGACGCCACGGCGACGGCTGGCAGGCATTCGACGAGAACGCGAAGTCCGTCGTCTCGCTCCCGGGATACCAAGCCGACAAGGAGCACCACGACAACTTCATCGCCTGCATCAAGAACCGCGGCAAACCGGCCGCCGACGCCGAGCAGGGGCACTACTCCGCGCTGCTCTGCCACCTCGCAAACATCTCCTTCCGCGTCGGCAACAAGAAACTGAAGTTCGACGGTAAGACCGAAACGTTCCCCGATTGCGCGGACGCAAACAAATTCATCAAGCGCGAGAGCTACCGCAAACCCTGGGTCGTGCCCGATCAAGTGTAAGGGCGCACCGCGTGCTTCCATGTTGAAGTCAAATAGCCTCAACTAGATTATTTCATGAACCATCCAAGCCTAATGCGTCAAGAAGAGTCAACAAAGCCCAACAATTGTCATTCCGAGCTTGCGAGGAATCTCTGGAATCCCTCCGGAGAGAAGTCTGAGATTCCGCACTTCGTTCGGAATAACACGGCATTTATGATGCGTTAGCCCTGATGAACCATCCCATTTACCGCATTGACTCGTTCGAGCGTGTCGGCGTCCACACGTTGCGGCTGAGCTTCGATGACGGTTCGAGCCGCACAATCAATTTCGAGACGATTCTCGCCGGGGAACTCTTCGGTCCGCTTCGCGACCCGAAACTGTTTGCACAGGTTAACCTCGACCCCGAAGTTCACACAATCGTCTGGCCAACCGGCGTGGACTTTGATCCCGCAACGCTACACGATTGGCCCGAACACGGGCCAGCCTTCAGAGCCGCCGCGAAGCACTGGAGCAAGCAACACGCAATGGCCTGACGTGCCAACGTGGGCGAAGCAAAACCGGCTTGTCCGCCGACTCGTCCGTCGTAGCCTTGGCGAAGATGGAAGCTTCAGCGAAGGTGGAAACACAACGCCGATGCTTGTCCGTGACAGGCATCGGCAGAAGTGCGCCACAAGGTTAATCGAGAGATTTGTTCGGAGTCAGGAGTTGATAACTCTGACAATCATTTTCCCGAATAGTTCTTCAGTTCTTGAGTAACCTTCTTCATGTCGTCGTCTGTAAATGTGAACTTAAACTCACCCCTTCGCGTCGTTATGATGATTCCTGCCGCTGTCCAACCGCCACCGTAATACCTGATGTTGCTGATACTCTCGAAACGCATTGTCGTTGCGGCTTGTCCTCGAAACTCAAACCGGTCGTCAAAAACACCGAATGCTCCGCCGTACGGTGTACCCATTGGCCCAGCCCACCAATTGACATAGCCATATGCTGCCACACAGCTTGGTCCGAAGTCTGTGGTGTTTCCTTTGCCGGTTGGCGTCATCGTCACACCGTTCCGATTACCACCACTGTCACCGGCTCCCACCGACCTTGCATTGGCGTTACCAACAAGAGAACTCCCAACAAACTGGGCGCCAGCATTGTTTGGGTAAGCACCACCAATAAGCGCGCCAAGCATTAGGCGATTGTCAGCTTCTGTGGCACACCCCACAGAAAAGCAAACAGTCGCAAGACATACTATCGTGAGCGACCAACCTTGCAATTCCGACTTCATAACTTACCTCCTACTGTTCACGCAGTCTCGTTGCTGCCAAACAAAAGGGGGCGCACTTACTTGCGCCCCTGACTGGCACTGGAATGCCTTGAGAGAACGCTTTCAGCGCACCCCTCGCGGGGCGCGCTTCCAACGCTGTCTCTCAGTGAAGTTTCCAGTTTCGTCAGGACAGCAGCCGAAGCTACGCGAATTGGTTTTGGTTTATCGGTTCAGTTCGTTACATCTCCTTCTGTTCAGCGGCAGAATACGCCCGTCAGGGTGAGCGTGACAAGCGCGGAATTGCTGGTGAAAACGCTGCTCATGGCTTAATCCAGAGTCAAGAGTACCCCTGACACACCTAACACATCACGGATACATTAGGAGCCGGGTTCTGCGTTTGAACGGAAGTTAACTTGTGGAATAAGAGTACGGTTTGTGAGAATGACTAACCCGACGGAAGAGGAAGAAAAACCATTGGTGGGCAAACCTGTATCTGGAAACCTGTGCGGATCCCCACACCAAGGCTTCAGCGTTAGACATGTTTCCTCTGCCTCTACTGACCACAGAGAATGCGGGCCTGCTTTGAAGTCGGCGAGGAGTTTGTCGTCACGCTTGAAAAACACAACCAAATACTTGGGAGGAAGAAAGCGCGTGTCAGAGATTGAAAGCAGGTAGTTGGTGGAAACGCTTTCAACAAACCGCCATCGCCGGGGATATGGTGGGTTGTGGCCGTCGTGTCGCGACCATTCTCCCACTACTCCGGCCACTGAAATTGCTTCGCCTTCATTATAAAACGGCCATGGCCTTTGTGCGTAAGGGCTGCACCCACTTATCCATAGGACAATCGCAGTTACCAATATCCAATCTCGACAGATTAACGTGCAATTTGACCAGAGAACATTGAATGCCGATTGCCGGTTTCGTGATGGAGAGCATCCGAAGCTACGCGAATTGGTTTTGGCTTGTCGGTTCAATTCGATACGGCTTCCTTTCATCGGCGGCAGAATACGCCCGATGGAGTAAAAGTGACAAGTACCAAGTTGATTCCGTGCAGTTCGCGGTTTTGGGCGACGAGAGGAACGCCGTCGTCCACGGCGGTCGGAGTCTTACCCAAAACCGCCGGACGGTGGCACTCCTGTGCGATGCACACAAGTCTTGACTATCTCGCGCTAACGCGCTGAAATGCGGCGCGTTACCAGAAAGGAATCCAACCATGCCACGCAAACTCAGTTCCATCTCCCCCGACTGGTGGGATTACACCACGCTCGACTTCGAGATCATTGAAGCTGTTGCTCGACTCACGCCACGTGACATCGAACGCCTCTCGCGTCCCGGGTTCAAGGTTGTGATGTACGAGACCATCGAAGATTTCTACCTCGCCGAGGCGCTCGAATACATCTCCGCGTGGCGCCAGAGCACCGACGACAATCCCGTCGGCATCTGCGGCCCGATCGGGCCGACCGAGCAGTTACCGCTCGTCGCCCGCATCGTCAACGCGCTCGGCCTCGACGTTCGCTCAGGACATTTCTGGGGCATGGACGAGTGGTTCCTCGACGGCAAGGAAACGCCTGTGACGCACCCGCTCTCATTCGAGAAAGCCGACCGCGAGATGTGTTTCAACCGCATCGAGAAAAAACTCCGGATGCCCGATGCCAACCTCCACTTCCCGAAGGCCGACACCGCGCCGTACCGCAAAAGCTGGGACGACGGCGTCCGTTGCGCCGTGATGCAAGGCGGCCAAGGCGACGTGAAACACTGGGCGTTCAACGATCCGCCTCAACGCACCGGCAAATATAAAGACGCTCCACCGTCGCCCGCCGAGTACCGGCAGTTGACGACGCGCGTCGTGAAGTTGCACCCGCTCACCGTCGCGCAGAACGCGCGCACCAGCGGCGGCGGCAACATCTCGCTCGTGCCAACGATGGCGATCAGCGTCGGCCCCGTCGAGACGTGGAAAGCCGAGAAAGTGTCCATCTGGCAGGCCGGCAACCACGACAACCCGTTCGGCCAGCGCCTGACCGCCTACATGATCTCGAAGCGCATCCCCGACAGCGCCGTGCCGATGTCGTTGCTGGCGGATCATCCGAACGTTCAGTTCAACTACTTCCGCGGTGGCCTCGGTTCGTGCGCGGTAGAAATGCATTAACAAGGAGAGATGACTATGAATTCTTTGACAGCTATTCGCTCTATCGGCGCCAATGACCGGATTCGCATCGCACAAATCGGCTGCGGCGGCCGCGGCCGTCAGGCCCACATGACCGGCGTCCACAAACACGACAAGGCACAGAACGTCGAGTTCGTCGCCGTGTCCGATCCGTGGCGGCTCGCCCGCGAGGAAGCCGCCGGGATGTGCAAGGAATGGTACGGCACCGACGTGAAACAGTTTGTCAGTTACCGGGACGTGCTCGCGCTCAAGGACGTTGACGCCGTGATGATCGCGTCGCCCGACCATCATCACTCCTTGCAACTCGAAGCCGCCGCAAAAGCCGGGAAGCACATCTACGTCGAGAAGCCGATGGCGCGAAACACGAAGGAACTCTGGCGCGGCGTGAACGCCGTTCAAGCTGCCGGTATCTGCATCCAAGTCGGCACGCAGACGCGCAGTTTGTCCACCAGCACCGGCGCACACGAACTCTGGAAGTCGGGCATCCTCGGCAAAGCCTCGCGCATCGAGCAATGCCGCAACGGCGACAAACCTTACTGGTATGGTTTCATCAAAGCACACCTTCCGAAAGGCAAAGAGCTTAGGAAAGAGGACATCGCGTGGGATGAGTTTCTGATGAACGCGCCGAAGCGCGCATTCGATCCCGAAGTGTACACCGGTTGGTACGGCTACCTCGACTTCACCGACGGCCCCGTGGCAAATCTCGGTTGTCACTTCCTTGACCTCATGCACTATGTCACCGGCACGTCGTACCCGGTGAATTGCTTCTGCAACGGCGGCATCTACACGTGGAAGGACGAACACAAGTTCACTTGTCCCGATCACGCCGAGGCGTTGTGGGAGTATCCCGAAGGTTTTATGGTCGCCTATTCCAGTAACTTCGGCAGCTCCGGCGGCAGCCGCCACCGGTACTTCTGCGAGAAAGGCGAACTCAACATGGACAACTGGGGCGCGCCAACCTTCAGCGCCCAAGGCGGCCCGAAACGCGACGGCAAGATCCGCGGCACCAACAACGTCAAGTCCATCGAGACTCCCGATCACTTCCTCGATTGGCTCCAGTGCATGCGCACCAGCAAACCGACACGCGCGCCACTCGAAGCCGGCATTCAGCACTCGGTCGCTGTCATCATGGCGGCGGAGTCATACCGAACCGGTCGCAAGACGCTCTACAACCCAACGAAGCGCGAAATCACCTTTGCTTGAATCATGAATGTCATTCCGAGCTTGCGAGGAATCTCTGGAATCCCTCCGGAGAAAAGTTTGAGATTCCTCGCTGCGCTCGGAATGACAAGTAGAAAGGAAAATACATGACCCGCAACATCACCCGCAGAGATTTCCTCAAGAGATCCACCGCGCTCGCTGTCGGCGCGACATTGGCCTCGCGCGCCACACTCACCGCCGCGCAGCGCGCACGCTCTATCGGCGCCAACGACCGCATCCGCATCGGCCAACTCGGTTGCGGCGGACGCGGGCGCGGGGCGCACATGACGGCGGGCATCCACCCGCACGACAAGGCGCAGAACGTCGAGTATGTGGCGGTGTGCGATCCTTGGCGCGTCGCGCGAGAGGAAGCCGCCGCGCTCGTCAAGGAGTGGTATGGCCGTGAGGCGAAACAGTTCGCCCGTTACCGCGACCTGTTGGCGATGAAAGACCTCGATGCCGTGATGATCGCCTCGCCTGACCACGCGCACACCACGCATATGGAAGCCGCCGCCAAGGCGGGCAAACACATCTACGTCGAGAAACCGATGGCGCGAAAGATGGACGGATTACGTCGCGCGGTGGACGCGGTCAAGGCAGCCGGCGTCGTCGTGCAAGTCGGCACGCAGATTCGCAGCCTGCCGACCAGCACCGGCGCGCACGAACTCTGGAAATCCGGCATCCTCGGCAAAGCCTCGCGCATCGAGCAGTGCCGCAACGCCGAGAAGCCGTACTGGTATCACTACATCAAGGACGTGAAGAAGGAAGACCTCGATTGGGAGGAGTTCACGCTCGGCGCAACGAAACGCCCGTTCGACGCGGCGTTCTATTCCGGCTGGTACGGCTATCTCGAATTCAGCGACGGCCCCATCTGCGCCATGGGCAGCCACTTCATTGATCTCATGAATTACATCACCGGCGTAGGGTTCCCAACAAGCTGCGTTTGCAACGGCGGCGTCTATACGTGGAAGGACGAACGCAACTTCACCTGCCCCGACCACGTCGAGGCGCTCTGGACCTATCCGGAACAATTCATGGCCGTCTTCTCGGTCAACTACGGCAACGCCGGCGGCAATCGTCATCGTTATTTCTGCGAGAAAGGCCAACTCATCATGGATAGCTGGACTTCGCCGACCTACAGCGCCGAGGGCGGCCCCAAACGCGACGGCAAAATCCGCGGCATCAACAAAGTCACACCGATCGAGACGCCTGATCATTTCCTCGATTGGATCCAGTGCATGCGTTCTGGCAAACCGACGCGCGCCCCGATCGAAGCCGGCTACCAACATTCCGTCGCCGTCCTCATGGCCGTGACCGCATTCGAAACCGGCCGCAAAACATCCTACAACCCGAAACGTCGCGAAATCACCTTTGCTTGATGCAAGCATGCGGTGACTTTGACAGCCGGAACATTCCCGGCTTGTCCGCCGTAGTTTCAACGCAGGCGGAAACACGACGTAAGGCTTGTTGTTGCCGCCTACGATTCGAACGGGATGACTGGAAAACCACGGCTCGCGTGCCAGAATCGCGAGACCTGAATCTGCCGCTTGGCCTCGTTCACCCGGTAGATGATCCGGAACGAGCGATAGATGACTTCGCGCCAATCACGCCGTCCAAGCTCCGGCACGATTCGCCCGCGATTGGGAAATGTCGTCAGCGCTTCGGCCAGATCGAGAAGCTGGTCGCCGAGGCGACGTGCCGCATCGTTATCATGTCGCGCGATGTGGCAGACAATATCCTCCAGATCGCCTAACGCTTCCGTGGCGAGGATGACTTGGTAGTCCATTGCCGTACCAGTTTGCGCGCTTCCGCAAGTGTCACGCCTTCGCCGCGATCCAACGACGCGAATCCTGCTTCCACCGCTTGCCGGAATTCCAGTTCGTAGATGGCGTCAGCCAGCGTCGCCTCCCGCGGCAACTTCTTCGCAACCTGCAACAAAATCTCTTTGGTGCTCATGCCAGACATCATACCGCAACCGCCAGTTCAACGCCAGCGTTGACTTGGACAGCCGGAACATTTCCGGAACACGACGGCAGGCTTGCTCTTACCAGCGTGCGTGACACATTCCAACGGGATGAACCGGCCGTTGTTCGGCGACAACCGGCTGTGGATGCCGGATCACAACGTCTTCCCGGTGGCAACACCGACACCAAAAAAAAGCCCCGGCGAACCCAGGTTGCCGGGGCAACAGAGCGTGTATTCTCAATTCGCGGTTAATACCGCACATTCTTGTATGTCAGCGGCTTGTGCCGCCATCTGCTTATCGTTAGACTGCCTGTGCGATTCGTGTTGCCATCGCGCGGCCTGCGCCAACCGAGTCGTTTCGGTTGCGCGCTGGATCGCCGACCATTTCTCAGTTTTCGGCTCTAGACTAACTGTTCGTGATAAGCCATGACATCGCCGATTTGTACACTGTCCAGAAACCCAGTGCCCAAAACAGGATGTTGATGATTCTTTCAATGAGGCTTCGATGCTTATGAAGGACCTCTTCAATGTTGTCCGCGCAGTCTCCAACCATCTTGATATGCCGTTGGAACCGACGGCATTTCCGTTCAAACCTGTCTGGTTTGTGACTGTGTCTGCGTACAACTCTGGCTCGCTTTTTTCTGCGGCCACTATATCTCTGTAAAACAATCTTCCTTGAATCAGAGCGTTTAGTGGCCATGTCCCATTACTTAAGACATGGCCAACGGTTGTGATCTTCTCATCATGATAGACCTCCCGTATCAGCCGGTTTTGAGGGCCACCGAACACCAGCGGCGAATGCCGCTTCACCAGCGGCAGATGCCGCTTTGTCTTGCCCCCTTTTTGGGCGCGAGTTTTCTGGACCTCGGTATTCACGACTGCAAGTTCGCACAATGCCCCAACGATTCAAGATCAATTATCACTTCACAGGTTTGTTGGATTCTCTGCGGCGAATCGGAACACGATGTAAGGCTTGCTCTTGCCGGCTTGCGTGGCATACTCCCCGCGCATGGAGGCAAGATGCCCTTAGGCTCAGAAGAAAACTCAAAACGGAAAGCGGCGGAGGCGATGGAGTAGTAACAGAAAACATTGTAGCAGCGAGAGGACACCATGCCGAAACAGAACAAGAAATTCTCTTCAACAACGATCAAGAAGATTGTTCAAGAGGCGAAGGGATGCTGTCCGTTTTGTGGCGAGAAGGAAATCGTCAGTCTCGACATTCATCACATTGTTCCGCGCGAGGAAGGCGGCGGCAACGAGCCGAGCAACCTTATCTTGCTCTGCAAGAATTGCCATGGCAAAGTCACCAGTGGCGTGTTCCCGCGCGCTGACGTTGTGGCCATGAAGCGGAAGTTGGTCGAGCAATTTGGTCATGAGGCTGCGCTTTCGGAAGCTCTGCGCACACAACAAGCTTTGAACGTCAATCAAACAGTGATCGGCAACGACAACGTTGTTGCGGGGCGCGATGTCATTCAGACACCGCGAGTGGTCACCAAGCGAGTCATACAGCCTCGCCCTGAGGATATTTCCGAAGAAGAATCGGCTGAGGTGAAACGTCTCATTGATGAACTGGCGGCCATTGACGTTGCCGCCGGTCGCCCTGATTCGCACGGCAAATGGTACAACACGCTTTACAAGACATTCGGGGTGACCTCATACAAAACGATTCCCAAATACAAGCACGACGATGTTCTCACGTGGCTGCACCAACAAACCGGCCGGAGCATGCCGAAGCTCCGGAGAACGAACAACCCGGAATGGCGCAACCGGAGATACACCGCCATCTACGCAAAGGCCAACCAGCTTCAAATGCAGAAGACAGAAATCTACGACTTTGCGTTTGACCGATTGAAGCTTAAGAAACCGATTGCATCCCTCAAAGAGCTTGGTGAGCAAAACCTAGACAAGTTCTACCGGATTATGATGGGCATGTAATCTAACCCCACAGGAGAACGCATGAACCGCAACATCACCCGCAGAGATTTCCTCAAAGCTTCCGGCGCGCTCGCCGTCGGCGCAACCGTCGCCGGCTGCTCGTCCCTCACCGCCTTGCAGCGCGCGCGCTCCATTGGCGCCAACGACCGGATCCGCCTCGCCCAGATCGGCTGCGGCGGACGCGGCATCGGCGCGCACATGGGCGGCATCCACAAACACGACAAAGCTGAGAACGTCGAGTTTGTCGCCGTGTCCGATCCGTGGCGGCAAGCCCGCGAACGCGCCGCCGCCACCGCCAAGGAATGGTACGGCACCGACGTGAAACAGTTCTCCGGCTATCGCGACGTGCTCTCACTCAAGGACGTTGACGCCGTGATGATCGCCTCGCCGGACCATCATCACTCCGCGCACCTCGAAGCCGCCGCCAAGGCCGGCAAACACGCCTACTGCGAGAAACCGCTCGCGCGAAACATGAAAGAACTCCACAGCGCTTGCGCCGCCGTCGAAGCCGCGGGCATCGTCGTCCAGATCGGCACCCAGATTCGCAGTCTCCCCACCAGCACCGGCGCTAACGCGCTCTGGAAATCCGGCCTACTCGGCAAAGCCTCCCGCATCGAACAATGCCGCAACAGCGAACGCCCGTACTGGTACTCCCGCGTCAAAGAGATGAAGGCGGAAGACATTGACTGGAAAGAATTCATCGGCCCCGCCCCGAAACGTCCCTTCTCCGCCGAGCTTTATTCCGGTTGGTACGGCTACCTCGATTACACCGACGGCCCTGCGGCGAACCTCGGCTGTCATTTCATTGACCTGATGCACTACGTCACCGGCGCGAAGTACCCGACCAACTGCGTCTGCAACGGCGGCGTCTATACGTGGATTGACGAACACAAGTTCACCTGTCCCGACCACGTCGAAGCGTTGTGGGAATATCCCGAGGGCTTCATGGTCGCCTACTCGACCAACTTCGGCAACGGCGGCGGCAACCGGCACCGTTACTTCTGCGAGAAAGGCCAACTCATCATGGACAACTGGAGTTCACCGACCTACAGCGCCGAAGGCGGCCCCAAGCGCGACGGCAGTATCCGCGGCGTCAACGACGTCAAACCGATTGATACACCCGATCACTTCCTCGATTGGCTCCAAGCGTTGCGCACCGGCAAACCGACGCGCGCCCCGCTCGAAGCCGGCTTCCAACATTCGGTAGCCGTCATCATGGCCGCGATGAGCTACGCCACCGGCCGCAAAACCTTCTACGACCAACAACGCCGCCAAATCTACACCGCATAGTGGAACGGGCGTCCCCCCCGTTCATTTCCCGGAGTGCCCCTAGCCGCGAGCCTGCTCGCCGAGTGGATTCTTACGCGCCTCGCTGCTTCAGGTACTCCTTCAGATCATTAGTCGTCCAGAGCTTGATTCCCGGCAGACCGCAAAAAGCGCGATCATTCGACCACACGCCATCGTTCGGTTCGGCCAGCGCCAACGCAACAAAGGGAACGTCATCCGGATCCGCCGCGCCGATCAGCGTCTCGGCCGCTTTCAGATGCGATGCGATCCGCTCGCTCGCCACGATCGTCACCGACTCTGTCAACAAACTCAACAACAAGTCCACCTCAGCCGGCTTCAACCGTGCATGGCGCGCGATCTTGTCACGATGGCGCCGCACCTCTTCCAACGCGTATTCCGGCAAGAGAAACTCGAAACCGGGCAACAGCATTATCTCACGCGTCAGCGAATCCTTGATCAGCGCGGCGATGAGAACATTGGTGTCGAGAACAAGCCTCATCGGCTGGCCTTGACATAGCGGCGAGCAAGCCCCGCTTTGACCTCGCGACCGATGGCTGTCGCTGTTGTCCCGGTCAGCGTGCTGCGCGAAACGATGCCATCCGCGATCTCGACCTTGCGCGCCAAATTCCAAAGCGCACTGGCGGCCACCCGCTCCCAGCCAATCTCCGGGTAGCGGTCTAAGATCGTCTTCAACTCCTGCGGAACCTCTAACGTGAGCTTCGACATAAATTTCATCCTTCGCGTCACATCCTACACCATCCCCAGCCGCTCGTCACTCACAACGTTTCACGCATCACTTTTCATGCCTGTGGCCGTGATGAGCTACGCCACCGGCCGCAAAACCTTCTACGACCAACAACGCCGCGAGATCCACACCGCATGATGTAGATACAAGTCGCGGCGCTCCGCCGCCGCTCACGTCGGGAAATGTTCCGGTTTTGTTCCGGTACTCCTGCCGTAATCTATTACCGTCATCGCTTACGCTCCCATGTGATCCGGTCTGGCATTACAGGACACGCAAGCTCGCTCAAGTCCTCAACCAGAAGATCGTCATCCAACCGGATAATCTTGGCTTGCACAGTGAAACCAAGCGGCAATCCATTGGTGAGGCTACCGGGGGCTCGGTTTGTAGTGGACTCGATCAAATACCCGTCTCTAATCTTCCACGCTCCACTTGAACTGAATCTCCACTCATTCGTGGGATATGTGCGCTTTACGTCAACGCTCGAAAGCATGTCTGGGTGCCACAAAGACATCATTTTGGTCTGCCAACTGCCATCGGCACCGAAAGTCACCTCATAAATCATCCTCCCCTCTTTGCCCGTCCAAGTCCCAATGATTAGCTCACGGAGCTTTTCATCACAGGAAATACCAACGCTTACAGTCGACTGGCTTCTCCGGCTGTTGTTTTCTACAGGTTTGTTCTCTTGGTGATCGCAAGCGGTCAGCAGCACACTCCAGTACCAGTCAATACCTGAGCGAAACATCACGAGGACGAGGACTTCAATCACCACCACTGCGAGCAACGCGATTTTGATCCATTTCATCATCACATCTACCGTTCGAGGCCAGCAGAGAATACCCAATTCAATCTCATCTCGCAAGCCATCGCGTGTTGCGGTTTTGTTCCGGCTTCCTTCTCCGCCTCAAATCGGCTGGGAAGATCAGGTAAACAACTCGCGAATCTTGGCGCGAACGGCTTGGAACTTGGCGTCGCTGATCTTCCCCGCCACATAGAGGACCACGGATTGTTCGACGGTGAAGAGACGGTTTGCCCGCGCGAAGCTGTTCACGGTCAGTTGACCACGCGCGAAATCAGCGGCAGTCAACGGAATCGAGAATCCATCATCGCGCGCTTGGCTGGTGATCTGACAGAGAATCAAATCCGCGCCGGGCAGGTCCGCGACAACCAGCGCCGGGCGGCGTTTGCCCGCTTGCAGATTGGTCTGCGGAAAGGGCAATACCACGACCTCGCCGGTCACAGGCTTGCCCATGCGGCGTCTTCCTCCGGAGTGTTCCAATCCTTGCCGAGGGCGGACTCGCTCAGGAGCAGCCCGTCGAAGGCGTCCTCTTCCTGCTTGAGCCGCAAAAACCGCGCGAAGTCGTACACTTCGCGACGGAGCGTTTCCGGCAACTCCTGCAGTTCCTTCTCAATCATCTCCTGCGTGCTCATGGCTTCCTTATCGCACAGTTTAACTTCAGAGTAAAGCGCCTCTAACAACGTCTTGTTTCGATTCTCCCACCTTCTTCCTTCTCCGCCTCAAATCGGTTATTGCCGCTCGACGACAGTGCCGGCACGTTCGCTGTAAGCTGTGCACCGTCTCGATGTCAACTGGCTGCGACGAGCTTCTCCTTGAGCCAGCGGTTGACGAGCCGGGGCGCGGAGGTGTGCTTGGCCTTTGCCACTTGCATCAGCTTGTCCATGACCCGCTCGTCAACGGAGACCAGAAACCTCCGTTTTTTGATGTCCACATCAAAACAAGCCTCCGGCCACTGCTCCCAATGCTCGCCCATGTCGTGGCTGTCGAAATACTCGGCGAGTTTCTCGACGGAGCCAAACCGAGCTAACCGATGATTTTTACTTTTTGCCATACTGCGTTCTCTCTTTGCCGGCCATGTCGCGGGCGCTGACGATCAACGCCTCGTTCGATTGTTTGTGGATGAACAGAACTGCCAAGTATCGGCCCTCGGTGGTTCTGCCCAGCGCCATGTAAATATCTTCGCCGCTCCGCTCGCCTTTTTCAACAAACTTGAATTTGGCCCGGCCACTGAGCGCATCTTCAACCTCGTGCGGTGCGACGCGGTGTTTGGCCGCCAACTTCGCCACAACCGCATCCAGCCAAATGACACCTTCAATTTTCATCGAGTCTCGAAGCCGTCAGCAAGCGGTTGAACGTCGGTCAATGCCATAACGGCGGTAAATCTAGCGGTTGCCTGTCCGGTGGGCGAGAAGAAAATCAGTCATTGCGTCCGCCTTCTTCCTTCCTCATTCTTCCTGCTGACTTCCTATTCCTTCTTTCTTCTCCGCCTCAAATCGGTTATTGCCGCTCGACGACAGTGCCGGCACGTTCGCTGTAAGCTGTGCGCCGTCTCGATGTCAACTGGCTGCGACGAGCTTCTCCTTGAGCCAGCGGTTGATGAGCCGGGGCGCGGAGGTGTGTTTGGCGTTGGCAAGCGGAATTGCTCGCACTCGTTTTTGGCGCTATTTCTTCTTTGCCAGCACGCCAGCGCGCGTCCGTAACCGCAAAGCGTTGAGACGGATAAAGCCAGTGGCGTCTGACTGGTTGTAGGCACCCTTATCGGCTTCCATTGTGGCGACGTATGGATTGTAGAGCGAAACCGGACTTTTTCGTCCTGCCGTGATGATGTTGCCTTTGTAGAGCTTCAATCGGACGGTACCGGTTACATTTTTCTGGCTCTCGGTCACGAACGCTTGCAACGCCTCCCGTTCAGGACTGAACCAGAACCCGTAATACACCAACTCGGCATAGCGCGGGACCAACGAATCCCGCAGGTGCATCACCTCGCGATCCATCGTCAACGTTTCCATCTGCCGGTGCGCGAAATGCAGGATCGTCCCGCCGGGTGTCTCGTACACGCCGCGGCTCTTCATACCGACAAACCGGTTTTCAACGAGGTCAACCCGACCAATGCCGTGTTTGCCACCGAGTTTATTGAGCGCCCGCATCACACCAGCAGGCGTGAGTTTCTTGCCGTTGACGGCAACGCAGTTGCCGCACTGGAAGTCCAGAACCACGTATTCCGCTTTGTCTGGCGCGTCTTCGGGGGCGATGGTGAGTTTGAAGATTTCCTTCGGTGGTTCGAGCCACGGGTCTTCAAGGATGCCGCTCTCGTAGCTGATGTGGAGAAGGTTCCGATCCATCGAGTACGGTTTTTTGGCTGTGGCCTCGACCTTAATCCCCTTCTCCGCGCAATACGCCAGCATCTCTGCCCGTCCCTTGAACTTCGCCTGGTACTCCGCGAGCCGCCAGGGGGCGATGATCTTCAAATCGGGCGCAAGCGCCGCGTAGGTCAATTCAAACCGGCATTGATCGTTCCCCTTTCCTGTCGCGCCGTGGGCGACGGTATCGGCGCCTTCTTTGTGGGCGATGTCAACCTGCGCCTTGGCAATGAGTGGCCTCGCGATGCTGGTACCAAGGTAGTATTGGTTCTCGTAGATGGCGCTCGCCTGAATCATCGGGAAGATGAAATCACGGGAGAACTCCTCTACGAGGTCGAGTGCGTAGAATTTGGTAGCACCGGTGGCCTTGGCTTTCTTGTCGAGTCCGCGCAATTCCTCCTCCTGACCGATATCGGCACAGTACGCGACAATGTCGCACTGGTAGGTTTCCTTCAACCAGTGCAGGATGACCGAAGTATCCAATCCACCAGAGTAAGCGACAACAATTTTCATAGTGGCCGCACTTGTACACGAAAAGTCTGGCTGCCGCAACGGTTTTGGCCTAGACAATAGCGAATATGTCTGACCGACACCGATTCTTGTTGCAGAGTAGCGCCGTGCTGACGCTGGCCAGTCTGGCCGGCGCGGTGGGCAACTACTTGTTTCAAGCGATCATGGGCCGGTTATTGCCGCTGTCGGAGTTCGGTCATCTCAACGCTGCGCTCGGCATGGCCGGGATGGTAAGCATCGGCGTCGCCGCCGCCAGCCAGGCCGTGACGCATCATCTGGCCCGGCACCAGGCGCGCGACGAACAACAGCGCGTCGAGGAACTCAAGGCAGCCAGCAGCGCGTTTCTGTTTCGACTGACGATTCTCTGTTCCGTGTTGGCGGTCGCGTTCATTCATCCGATCTCGGTGTTCTTCCACGTGCCGCGCGCGACGATTGCGCTCTGGGTGTTGGCGACGATCCTTGTCAGCCTGTGGGGCGGACTGGCCAACGCTTGGTGCGCCGGGCTGGGACAGTTTCAATTCATGGCGGTGCTGGGCCTGGCCAGCGTGGCGGTGCGGATCGCGGTCGGCGCGTTCGGTGGCCGCGTCTGGAGCGCCGCCGAAACCGGTGTCGCCGCTTCCGCCATTTGCGGCATGACGGTTGTCGTCGGCGTGTTGTGGCGCGACCGCGCGCTGGTGCAGGTGCGCGGGCGGCTGGCGCCGTTGTGGGAGCCGGAGTTTGTGCGGTTTTTGGCAGCGTCGGTTGCGGTGGCCGCCGGCAACTACGCGTTCCTCCACTCCGACGCCGTTGTAGCGCAACGCTGGCTGAACGGTCCCGAACTGGGCGCGTACACGGCGGCGGGATTATTTGGCCGGACCGTGGTGGCGCTGCCGTTGCCGATCCTGACGGTGTTTTTCACGGCGCGTAGCGGGCAGGAACGATCCGACAAACTGACGCTATTACAACTGGCCGCGTTTACTGCGTTACTGGTCGCGGGCGCGAGCACCGTGATACTCAGCAAGGAGTTGCTCTGCCGTTTACTGCTGAGCCGGTCGGACGCGGTCGTGTTATCGCTGATGAACCGGTTCGCGTTGGTGATGATCCCGGTAGGTGTCTTACAGGCACTGGCCTTTTATGTGTTAGCAGCCCGCCGTTTTGGCGCGGCCTTGGTGTATGGCGTTTGCGGCATGTTGTACGGCGCGATGCTGACGTGGTGGGGACGCGATGCGCGGACACTGCTGTGGATGATCTGCGGCGGCGCGGCACTGACGTCACTGCTGGTGGGCACAGCCATCTTCGTGGCGCGACGGCGTAGCACGGCTAATGACCAAGGGGCGGATGCAGCTTGAGCGGAGCGCCCATGGCAGCATCGCTGAAAATCCGGGTTTTACACCGGGGATATCTTCGTGTATCGGTATGCGGTTATGCTTTCCGTCGTCATGCCTGTTTATAATGAAGGCGCCATTATCCGCGAGAATCTGCGGCGGACGGTAACGGAGTTTCGCCCACTTGGCCCGTTCGAGATCATCGCCGTCAACGACGGCAGCTCCGACAATTCCGCCACCGAACTGGAGGCCGCGGCCGCAGAGCTACCTGAAGTTCACGTCCTGCAACTGCCGCACCGTGGCAAAGGCGAGGCGTTGCGCCAAGGTACACGCATGGCCAAGGGAGAGTGGGTTCTTTTTCTGGACGCCGATCTGGATCTGCCGCCGGATCAGATAACGTTGTTCCTGACGCTTCAGCACGTTCACCAAGCGGACGCGGTCATCGGGAGCAAGTTTCACCCTGACAGCACGGTAAGCTATCCTTTGATCCGACGCATCTATAGTCGTGGTTACTATACGCTGGTGAAGATGTTCTTCGGCCTGCCTGTGCGGGACACGCAAACCGGCATGAAGCTTGTGCGTCGCGATATTCTGAGCAAGGCCGTCGAGAAAACCGAGGTGGAAGGTTTTGGTTTCGATTTGGAGTTGCTGGTACACCTTGCTGAAACCGGAGCTCGAATGGTGGAGGCCCCGGTCGTTGTGAACCACCAAATCAAGTATAGCGGCATCGGTCTAGCCGACGTATGGGACATCTGTCGGGAAACGTGGCGGACATGGCGAACCATCCGGGCGATCAAATAATGAAAACGGAACAGAGAAACCTCCTATTTGCCGCCGGTGGAACATTGCTGGTCTTGTTGTACCTGTGTCATTTCTTCTCGTTCGGCGAGATCATACCATTGACCAACGACTGCACACCGGGAAACCAGCCCAATGGACGCTACATCTTCCCCCCTGTCGGTTGGTTTGAAACACAATTCTGGCTCGGCGGCGCCATCTATCCACAACCGCTGACGATATTCTCGCTGCTCTTGCACCTGCCAACATCAATCTTCTTCACGGCATTCTATCCATTGTGCGCTGCTATGGGGTTGTTTTTCTTTTATCTGTTTTTGCGTGAACTTGGTTTCCGACATGCGGTGGGGTTGGTTGGCGCCTTGATCTACGGTTGGCAGGGACGCATGGTGAGCAACATTTACGGGGGACATTTCACAGCCGCGAGCATTTTGATGTTGTTGCCATTAGCGATGTGGTGCGTGTTGCGCTTTACGCATAGTCGGGGGTGGTTATATGCAGTTTGGGCTGGGGTATCGTGCGGGATCATGGTGGCCAGCATGCAGGACCAAGGCGGGTTGGGGTCGTTGCTTGTCGGTCTGTTTTCTCTCGGCTACGCTGCGTTTGCCTGGAGGCAGAAGACCAAGAAGTGTTTGCAGATAGTCGGGTGTATGCTCCTGACAATGTTCGTTGCCGCTCTTGTGGCCTCGCCGCAGATTGAGTCTGGTTTTGCGCTCATGGTAACCAATGTGAAGCAGGGGAGCAGCGATGATCCCAAGGAGAAGTATGCGTGGGCTACGCAATGGAGTTGGCCTCCCGAGGAAACGATGACGCATCTTGTTCCCGGGTATTTTGGTTGGCGCAGCGGACTGGACACGGGGCCGTATTGGGGACGAATGGGACGAAGCGAGGGCTGGGAACAGACGCGGCAAGGTTTTCGCAACTTCAATTTGGAGAACCCGGTTTTCGGCACGGTTCCGTTTATATTGATGTTCGTGGGGATTTGGTCGCTAATCAGTTGTCGGGGAAATACCAACAATAATTTGCCATTGTGGAGCGCACAGCAGCGTTTTTTGGGTTGGGTTCTTCTTGGGGGTGGAATCATATTCTTTCTTCTCGGATTGGGCAAATACGCTCCCTTTCACCAGTTCTTTTATCGTTTGCCATACATGGGAACATGGCGGAATCCGGTGAAGATATTCGTTGTTCCCTGTACGTTTTGTATGATTGCCATGGCTTCCTTTGGGTTGCACGCCAGTGCGCAGTTCTTGGACGACAAAGGGTTCCTTTCCCAGCGGCGACGCCTGCAACAGTTACTGCTTGGAAGCGCAGTTTTGGTGGTTCTGATTTTGCTTGCTACCATTCTAACAGCGGCGCTCCACGAAAAAGCCCTCCGCTCAGAGTTGTACCGACCCGAAGAAATACAGGCCATCTTTCGGACTAAAATGCACACCACATTCGTCGCCGGGGCGTTGGCGGTTCTCCTGTGGGTGGCGTCACGGACGAATATGCCGAAACTGCGAGTTGCATCCTTTTGGTTCTACTGTTTTGTGGTCATCGCCACGGTTGGGCAGATGTTCTGGGTGTACACGCATTATGTCGAACCGCTCCGCTACAAACAGGCCTACCGGCTCAATCCGTTTTTGGAAACGTTGAAGAAGTCACCTGACCCGGCGCGCGTCAAGTTCATCGCTCAGGACGGCCTGCTGCACTACTACCTGTCCACCGTGCTCCAGCACCACGACATCCCGACCATTGACATGCCGGCCGCGTCGCGCGTTCCAGAGGATTACGCGGCTCTGTTTCAGGCTCTCGGGCAGAATCCCTTCCGTCTCTGGCAACTTGGCGGCGTGAAATACCTTGCCATGCCTGCAACGGCTGGACGCAGTCTGCTCATGGATCCGCTGCTCCGTGATCGCATTGCGGGCATCCATGCGTTTCGCGCCATGGGCAGCCGCATGGACGATATTGACATGCAACCTGTCAATGATCTGTCGTACGCGACGCACGTGCTCGTCCAACTGAAAGACTACCTGCCAAAGGCGCTGTTCGTCCCTGGCTTGGAAGTGCTGCCAGCCGAAACCAACGTAACCCTGCGGTTGGCTGCACCCGATTGGAATCCCCGTCAAACCTTGCTAGTCACACGCGAAGTCGCCGAGCAAAACCGCCTCCAACCATCCTCCGTCAATCGCCAAGGCTCAGCCCGTCTGCTTCGTTACACACCGAAAACCATCGAGGTCGAAACCACCACCGAGTCCGGCGGTTACCTGCTCATCAACGACTACTATCACAACGCCTGGCAGGTTAGCGTCAACGGCAAAGAGACACCCGTCTTTCGCGCCGACCTGCTGCTGCGCGGTGTGGCGCTACCTCCTGGTACGGCCCGCGTCGTGTTCCAGTTTTGCATCAAATCCACAACCAGCTATCTCAGTTTCGGCACTGTCGCAACTGCCCTACTCTTGTCCATGGCGTCCTTCATCAGTTTCAAAACACGTTCCTCCTCATCATGAACATCACACAGATTCGACGACGGATTTCACAGCGATTCGGTCTCTGGTTCGGCGTCTGGCAACTTGCGGTTTGGCTGAACAAGAAGATGGGATTCCACAGCGTGAGCAACTCGCCGCTGTTTGGCGACGACTCCGTGGAGTTCACCACAATGATGAACTCCATCCGTCATCGCACGTTGGTGACACAGGACAAATGCTTCCTGCTGGATCGTTGCCTAAGACATTCCCTTCGCGTTACAACCGGTGCCACCGCAGTGGCCGAGTGCGGTGTCTTCAAAGGCGGCACCGCCTTCTTGCTGGCGTCAATCCTGAAAAGCGAGAACCCGGAATTAACTCTTCACCTGTTTGACACTTTCAAAGGCATCCCCGAAAGCTCCGATTGCGACATGACCGCCGTGGGCGACCTCGCCAACACCAGCTTGGAATCCGTCCAGGATTTCCTCCGCCCCTTCCCCGTCGTCGTGTTTCACCCAGGGTTTATCCCCAACACCTTTGCCGGGCTGCGCGAGCAACGGTATTGCTTCGTTCACGTGGACGTGGACAATTATCGTTCAACGCTCAGTTGCTGCGAGTATTTCTATCCGCGCTTACTCCCCGGCGGGATGCTCATCTGTGACGACTATCTCCTACCCGGAGCCAAGAAAGCAGTGAACGATTTCTTCGCAACCAAACCCGAAGTCCCCATCCCGATGCGTTCCGGACAGTGTCTCATCGTCCGGGGCAACCAACCGTAGGAACCTCTATCTTCGGGCGACGGCGGTAACTGTCTCATAAAACGACACCAAACCGTCCATTAATGCATCATAATCCAGTACCGCCTTCGCTCGACGTGCGCCATCCCGCATCGTGGACATCTTTTGGGCATCCCGAAAGGTTTCCCACATCAGCTTGGCCACTTCAGTCGGCGATGAACCGACCACGCCGCACCCATACTCCTGTACCACATGGCACACTTCGGTTGGATTCAAGTTTGTCGCAATCGGACATTCTCCATTCAGATACGATCCGATGCGCGTCGGGTAAGTCGCCTGTTCGGAGAGACGGTTGAAAGAAAGAAATACCGCAAAATCTGCCGCCCCAAGATACGTCCCCAACTCCTTCTGTGGAATCTGCCCAACAAACCTGATTCCGTCGAACGACGGCGACGGCTGGCCAGGCCGCTCGTCACGCCAGACGACAGACGGGTCGAGGTTGAACAACGCCACTGCATCTGATCGCTCCTGCAAAAGACGAGTCATGCACTCCAGCAACATCCCACCGCGCCCTTGCATGTACGTGTTGCCAAAAGCTAGAGCAACCAATGCATCTTCAGGAATCCCCAGCACTCTCCGAGCATCGCCCCTCGGACACAGATCAAACTGCTCCTTCCACACGCCATTTGGAATCCGGTGAATCAAGCGACAGCCAATCCGTTTGGCCTCTTGCTCAAGAAAATGGCTCGCCGCCGTCACGCCCGAAGCCAGTCGCGGCGCCAGCGGTTCCACCCATCGCAAGTACGCCTTCACAAGCCGGCTGCCACCGTGATACGACGGGCTGTCCACCCACAAGTCATCCCAATCCACCACGCATTTCCTTCGCAGCAGCCTGCAGAGCAATACAGTCAGGAAGTTCTCCGGATGGACCGGTGTAAACACGTGTACTACATCCGTCCGGTGCAACATCACCCAGAGCAGGACGAAGGGAATGTGCAGAAGCTTCGTCAGGTAACCGTTGGAGAACTTGGGAAGCTCAACCAAATTGCAGTTCTCCGCAGTTCGCGAACGAGCAATTCCCAATCGAAACACCTTTGCATGAAACAACACCGTCACTTGGTGATTCTGTTTGGCCAGTGTGCGCGCAATGTAAGTCGCCCGGAAAAAACCGCCAAAATCCTTCGGACATGACACAAGAAATAGCACTTTCATGGATTGCACTGGCAGCACCTATGCAAACACATCGCAGAGTTCTACTGCATTGTCCTTTATCCAGCGCGCAGCATCACGCACGATGGTCTCCATGTCGCGACACGGCCTCCAACCAAACGCATCCGTGGCCCGTCGAGCATCGGTAATGTAAATCGGCACATCGCCCGTTCGCTGACAGGGATTCTGCGTAATCTGAATGGCTTTTCCCGTTGCTTCGACGCACGCCCGTGTCAACTCCAGCAGAGAAGTGCTTACCGCCCTCCCTCCTCCAATGTTGTAGGCCGTGCCATCCCAGAGGTCAAAGCGGGTGAGTTGGCAACCGATCAAATCACTGAGGTCATCAATATGCAAACAATCACGCACCTGTTTCCCTTCAAACCCGATATACTTCAATGGCCGCCCATAATGATGCGCAGCCACCCATAGCGCGATGACGCCCTGATCCACGCGCCCCATTTGCCACGGACCCGCAAGTACGCCGCACCGATTAATCAACGCGCGCAAACCAAATTGCGAGGCATATTCAGCCACCATGGTTTCCGCAGCGTACTTCGTCGCCCCGTACAATGTTCGCGCACCATCCAGAGGAAATGACTCCCCCACTCCGTGCAGCGTACAGCCAGGACAGCTCTGCACTTGTTCCAACTCGAACCTCATGGCTGTTTCCGAAAACCGGATCTCGCATAACCGCGCCACCGGATAGACGCGACTGGTCGAAAGAAACAAAAATGCCGCACCCCAGCGCCGTGCCGCCTCCAGCGCATGTAGCGTCCCAACCAAGTTGGTGTCCACGACGTAAGCCGCATCCCCCCCTTGCCCAGCCAACACTGATGGTTCAGCCGCTGCATCGAGGATCAAGTCACACGGGGCCATTTCGAAAGCAGCGCGATTCCGCACGTCCCCTTGGAGGAAGGTGATCCCAGCGGCCTCAATACGTTTGCGGTTCAGCTCGGAACCCTTGCGATACAGATTGTCCAATGCAATGACCTCAGCATCCGGATAGTTCCTCAGGAGACTCAACGCGATGGAGGAACCGACAAAACCAGCACCTCCTGTGATCAAAATTCTTTTCATTTCAGTGCAAATAGAGGCGTACTATCAGACACCACCGATGATTATTCAAGTGGCAACTACAAAGGAAAACAACGGACTTAACAACGGACTTGACGGTGGGATTATCTTGGCATAGTCTCCTGCGTGAGATACCCAATTCGAAAGGGGGTGAATGTAATGCTTCAGAAATTGATGACGAAACTAAACAAGAGGTCAGCTCAGAGTTTGGTGGAATACACACTGGTGTTGGCCGTGGTGGTTGTTATTTGCATCGTGTTGTTGAAGGCACTTGGTGGTGGTGTGCAGAACCAGTTGAGTGCCGCGAACTCCGGTCTTGCCGCAGGAAGTTAGTTTTTCCCGTCGCATTGCAACAGGGTTGTCGGGAGAAAATGCGGTTAGGCCATTGCAGGTGAAGGAGTCATTAAGATGAAGATTAGCAGCAGGGCAAGATGGTTGGCACGGGGACAGGCGTTGGTGGAGTTTGCCTTGGTGGTGCCCCTACTTGCCTTGCTGCTTTTTGCCATTATTCAGTATGGCTTCATTTTCAACGCCTATATGAACGTGCGCCACGCCGCATTCGTCACGGCGCGTAGCGTGGCATTGAGCGGCACTTCTAACAAGTGCGGCACATGGAACGCCTCCTCGAAGCACTTCACCCCGGACGATTCCACTTTTGTCACCGACTCCGTCCCCGCCGTGGAAGTCATTTCCCAACGCGCGGTGACAACCTATTTTGCCAAACTATTCGGTTTCCCAACCATGACCGCCCGCGCGCAATCCATCGCCATCGCAGCCCGCGCTACGGCGGGGACCTCGTTGATGCCGTGGGCCGTGTGCCGGACGGGCGGCCCCCCGGCGCCATGCGAAACGGTCACTCTCAAGTTCAGCGATGTTGGCGACGGAAACCCTTGCAGCAACCCGGGCAACTACGGCGCATTGGAGTTCGGAGGACCTGGAGGCAGCAACTATCGTGACAATATCGAAAATGGCTACCAGGGAATCGTCCGCATTGGCGATGTCATTCCCACGAAAACCGGCAACATGGTTGGTCCGACACGCCAAGGCTTGGACGCACGGATTTCGGGTGCACCGCCCTACAACTGCGATCCCGCCAATCCGGTGGTGCCAAGCCCGCGGTTGGCGATCGTGATTGTCACCACTCCCGCTGGATCGGACAAACATAATGTCGTGGTGACGGATTTCTGGGTGTTTGCAATGGACGATCCCCAAGGCGGTCAAGTCACCGGGAAGTACCTCCAAGTCTTCACCGGAACGGAGATTGATCCGAGCAAGCCCCCTGTGAGCGGAGGATTGGCCGGCGTGGCACTCGTGAACTGATGGTCGTCAACAAAGTTGGTCAACTAAACAAACAAACGGAGGATTTGAAATGGCAACAACACCTGGAAGTGGAGCGAAAATACTCGTAGTCGGTTTGGTGCTTGCGGCTGTCACGGCAGGACTGCTGTACATGTATTTGCGCAAAATGAGCGAGTCGCCGAGGGCCAATTGGCAACGGGTTGTTGTCGCCAAGGTTCAAATCCCTGCCAATACCAAGTTCAAGCAGGAGATGGTCACCCTGACATCCATGCCCCCGGAGAATATCGTGCCAAACGCAGTGAGGGATCCCAAAGCAATCGAAGGAAAGCTGGCCCGCCATGACATCTTTCCGATGGAGCAGTTGTTGGACAGCAACCTGATGCTCGAAGGCGAAACCCCCAGCTTGGCTCTCCGCGTCCCCGAAGGCAAACGAGCCATCGCGATTGGCGCCAGCGAAGTCCAGTCGGTCGGTTCCGTCGTCAAACCCGGCGACCGTGTGGACATCCTTGCCACATACCGCGACCCCGTAGCCAACGAGGAAACCACGCAGATGCTCCTGCAGAATGTTCCCGTACTGGCCGTCAACCAGGGCCAGACCGACCCCCTGACATCGCAGGGCGCCAAGACATCCATGACACTGGCGGTCGCTCCCGAAGACACCGAGCGGATTGCTGCCATTGATCGCGCCGGTGCCTTGCGAATCGCACTCCGTTCGCCGCACGACGCCAGCATTCACCGGAGCACGGGTGTCACCATCAAGGACATTTCGGTCGGTAAGGTCCGTGCCAACGCTACCGGGGCGGAGACGAAAGAATCCACGCCGTTGACGGATTTCCTCAAGACGCCAGTCGCGCCGGTGACGGTCACCACCACAAACATTTCACCCATCTCGGAACGAGCGAAAGAGATCATCGTGTACCGCGGAACCGAGGCGAAAACTGTTGTTCCATAACTAATGCGACGTCAGAAAGGATAACAACCATGAAAGCCCTGGATCGAAAACGCGCCGTACAACTACTGTTTGTGCCATTGATCGTGCTCTGGTGTTTTGGAACTGCGTCAGCTGCCAAACAATCCAGCAGCATCAAAGTCAACCTCAGCGAAGCGGTCACCTTCGCCGTCAACAATGTCGCCAAGGTGGCCATTGCTGATCCCGTGATTGCCGACGTCGTGGTGCTCTCTGAAACCGAAATCAGTATCATCGGCAAGAAACCCGGCGTCACAACCCTGACGATCACGCATCCGGGCAGCCTTCCCACCGAGAGCTACCGCATTGAGGTCGGCAACACATCCTTCGCCACCGTGCTGCGAGCCATGATCGGCGAGCCGTCTATCACCGTGAAGGAAGTCGGGGACACGATCATCCTCGACGGCCAGGTGCAGGACGAGCTTCAGTTGAACCGCGTCCTGCAGGTTGCCGACGCCTGCAAGATCAAGATCGTCAACCTGCTCGAGGTGAAGAAACCCCGCCAAATCTCCATCCGCACCCGCGTCGCCGAGGTCAACTCGGACATCGCCAGGAAGATCGGCTTGAAGTGGCTCGGAACGGCAGGCCAAGCGGAATATGCCATGGGGTTTATCGGAGCGAATAACTCTATCATGGACATCATACACGGCTTCGTTCCACCCAAGGAGAACGTCGGCACGGTCGTGGACACTGTCAAAAACAACACCGCGTCGCTTGAGGTTCTCCTCCAGTTGCTGGTGGAGAACAATTACGCGCGGCTGTTGGCCGAACCCACCCTGCTGACCAAGAGCGGTAGCGAAGCCAGTTTCCTCGTCGGCGAAGAACGCCCCATCGTCCAGCAATTGCCGACCTCCGTCACTGTGGACTACAAGAAGATTGGCGTCCAGATGAAGATCAAACCTACTGCCGACAGCCAGAACCGTATCACCACGACAATCCACGCGGAAGTCAGCCAAGTAACCGGCCTAACGCCCCAGCTTGAGATCCCGATCATCGGCACCAAGACAGCCGATTCCACACTCCAAGTCAACGATGGCCAGACAATCATCATCGGCGGCCTGCTCGAAAACAATCTCAGCCGCGACGCGCTGCGCAAGGTGCCGTGGCTCGCGGACATTCCGTTATTTGGCTACCTCTTCCGCCACCGCGAGAAGAGCGTTCAGCAGCGCGAGGTGCTCTTCTTCATGACGCCATCCATCGTCAAGGACGTGGACGCTGCCACCGCGGGCGCGGCCCGAAGCCCGCTCATGCAACAGTGGAACCGCGAGCAGCCCCGCAAAGACGTCCTCGAAGTCCCGAAACCGGACGAACCGACGCTGAAGTTCAAAGCGCCTCCGTCCGACCCGGAACCGCTGCCCGCGCCGAAGAAAGCGCCGTCCACCAATTTCGCCCCGGCCCGGTCAGGAGGGCGTTGACCCACGGTGTTTCCCGCGCGGCAACATTTTTGCGCTGGCAGTCCCGCCCAAGCGTGTAATACTGCATCATCATGACAGGATCCATCACAGTGCTCATCGCCAGCAGCCAGTTGGCAGAACGCGAACGGCTGAAGAACCAACTAGCTGGCTACTCTGATATCCGCATTGTCGGCGAAGCCCAAACCGACAACGATTGCATTGCGGCGGCCCTCCGGCAGCGTCCCCATGTTATCCTGATCCAAGAAGAACTTCAAACCGCCGGCGGTCTGGACACGGCACAACAGATCGCGGAACGCGCCGGTGAAATCGCCGTGATTCTGGTGTTGGTCAATCCTGCCGGCGAAGAGATGTGGCACAAAATGCTGCGCGCCGGCATCCGCGAGTTCATCACGCGCAGCACCCCACCCGATCTGGTGGCAGACGAAATACGGCGTATTGCCTCCCTGCAGAAAACCCCCAGCACCACCACTGCGCCCGCAGACACCAAATCCAGAAACCAAGTCATCACCGTGGCCGCGCCGCGCGGCGGCACTGGCAAGACGGTGATCGCCACCAATCTGGCCATCGCACTGGCCGGCCGACATGAGAATGTGGCATTGCTCGATTTGAACTTGACCGGGGGCGACGTGGCGGTCTTGCTGGATTTCATTCCGCAGCGCACTTTGGGCGACCTCATGCCAACGTTCGTCGGCATAGACGACGATGTCATGGAGAGCGTCCTCGTCAAACACCACAGCGGTCTGCGCGTCTTGCCGGCGCCGTTAAGCGGCACCTACGACAACTCGCTGATGTCGCGCCCACTGGTGCAGAGCATCCTGCGCTATTTCCGGGAGCGATCCAATTACACGATTACCGACACGGGCTATCCACACTTGGAAAGCACCTTGGCGGCAATGGATGCCTCCGACATCATTCTGGTAGTGGTCGGCAACGATTTGCCGCGCCTGCGCGACGGCAAGCAGTACCTGAGAAATCTCATCGCTGCCAACTATCCCAAGGACCGCATCCGGGTAGTTGTGAATCGGACAGGGATCACCAAGGAAATCCCCGCGAAGGAAATCGAGTCCATCTTGGAGTTTCCCGTGTCACTCATGCTCCCCAACGACGACGAATTGGTCGGGATCTCCGTGAACCTCGGCCAGCCGTTTGTGCTGGCCTCGCCGAATAAAACGCTGTCGAAACTCCTGACTGGCTTGGCGGAGACCCTTGCGGTTTCCACTGATGCCGCACAGAAGAAACGACGGTCAGCATTTGCACTGTTCGCATGATTACGATGAGGCGTCATGACACCGGCACCTGACTTGATGAATCAAGTGTACACCGACTCCAAGAACGCCATCTTGGCGTACTTGATTGAGAACATCGATCCGAAGCTGCTGGAGAGGGGCGACCATGGATCGCTGCGCCGCCGTGTGGAGGAGTTGGTGGACGAGAAGCTGCGCGTGGACAAACTGCCCTTCTCACGGCAGATGCGCAACCACATGGTCTCCGACATCGCCGATGAGATCCTCGGTTATGGCCCCATCGAGCCGTTGTTGCGCGACCCGACCATCACCGAGGTCATGGTGAACCGTCCCGAACAGGTTTACTGCGAACGTTTCGGCAAACTCGAACTGACCGAAATCAGATTTCGCAACGCCGAGCACATCCGGCACATCATAGACAAGATTGTCACGCCGCTGGGTCGCCGCGTGGATGAATCAAGTCCAATGGTGGACGCACGCCTGCCCGATGGCTCGCGCGTGAACGCGATCGTGCCGCCGCTCTCGATCAACGGGCCGGTCCTGACTGTCCGCAAGTTTGCGGTGGACCCCTTCACGGTGGATGATCTGGTCGGTTTCGGCACCCTGACGACGGGGATCGCGTCATTCCTTTCCGCCGCCATCCGTGCGAAACTGAACATACTGATCTCCGGCGGCACTGGCTCGGGCAAGACCACATTGTTGAATGTGATCTCCTCGTTCATCCCGCCCGGCGAACGCATCATCACGATCGAAGACGCCGCCGAGTTGCGGCTGATCCAACCGCACGTCGTGCGCTTGGAGGCCCGACCGCCGAACATTGAAGGCCGCGGCGAAATCACCATCCGCGATCTCGTGCGCAACTCCCTGCGCATGCGCCCGGACCGCATCGTAGTGGGCGAAGTCCGCGGCCCTGAGGCGCTGGACATGTTGCAGGCGATGAACACCGGCCACGAAGGCTCCATTTCCACCATCCACGCCAACACGCCACGGGATGCATTGTCCCGACTGGAGACAATGGTGATGATGACCGGCATGGAGTTGCCGTCGCGCGCCATTCGTGAACAGATTTGCTCCGCTTTGCACTTGCTCATCCACGAGAGCCGCATGAGCGATGGCAGCCGCAAGATCGTCAACATCAGCGAGGTTCAGGGGATGGAAGGCAATGTGGTGGTGTTGCAGGATTTGTTCCAGTTCCACCAGAAAGGTGTTGGCGAGAGCGGTAAAGTGCTTGGCAGCATTCAGCCCACGGGGATGGTTCCCAAATGCATCGAACTGTTCACGTCGCGCGGAATTCATCTGCCGCGGGACATCTTCGTCCAAAAACATGGGGAATCTTGACGCATGACGACTGACCTATTTCTCGTGATTTGCGCCGGAATCTCCGCCCTGCTTCTGGTGCTTGGTCTTTACACCCTGTCTGTTCACCGCAAGGAGCAGTTGGCCAGCCGTATCCGCACCTATGCCGAGATCGAGAAGGAAGCCGCCATCGCGACGGCAGCCGAACACCCTGGGAGCAGGAGTTTCCTACGAACACTGCTCGGCCAACGCTATGTTGAAAGTCTCGCCAGATCCCTTGCTCAAGCCGACGTACCCCTGCGCCCCATCGAGTATCTGCTCCTGCACGTGGTCCTGGGTGCCATCGGTTTTCTGCTGGGATACTATGTGTTGGAATTCCTGCACAGCGGCCTGATTCTCGGCCTGTTCGGAGCCGTTCTTCCGACAGTGTTCCTGCGGATACGCCAGAACCAACGGCAGGTCAAGTTCGGTCGCCAGCTTGCTGATGCGCTCATGCTGTTGGTCAGTTCGCTGCGTTCCGGTTACAGCTTCATGAAGGGACTGGAGTTGGTCGCCTCCGAAATGGATGACCCGATCTCCAAGGAACTGAAACGCACACTGCGTGAAGTGCATCTCGGCACCACGGTGGATCGGGCGTTGTTGAATCTTGCCGCTCGCGTCAATAATTCCGACTTGGAAATTGTCGTCGGCGCATTTCTTGTCCAACGTGACGTTGGTGGAAACCTCACCGAGTTGCTGGAGAAAGTCGCAGAAACCATTCGCGAACGCCTCCGCATCCAGGGTGATGTCCGTGTGCTGACGGCCCAAGGGCGCATGTCCGGCTTCGTTGTTTCAGCCATTCCATTCTTTGTCTTCGGCATGATCATGCTCACAAACCCCGGCTACTTCGCCATCATGTTACAGCCTCCCATGTTCCAAGTCGGCAACGTCGCGGTTCCGCTGGGAGTGGTCGTTTTGATCCTGGCGTTGCTCCTCCAGATTCTCGGTGCCTTGTGGATATTCCGAATCGTCACGATCAAATTCTAATCATATGCTAGAACTCGTCATCATCCTGTTGTTTGCCACCATCCTCCTGCTGGTGATGGGGTTCTTTTACAGCCGCCCCCAGATGACCGTCAAACGACGGCTCGACACCATGGTTTCGATCCAGGATGGCAAGACTGTGGACGAGGAGTTGAGTGTTCCATTCCTCCAACGTGTATTTGCGCCGCTCAGTGAAGCAGTGGCCCGCCTCCTGCACAATTACACGCCGGTCGAACTCACCCAACGGACCCAGAAACGCCTCCGCATGGCCAACATGGAACTGCAACTGACACCGAACCAATTCCATGGCTTCTGTTGGCTCGGCGGCGCCACCGGGATGCTGCTCATGTTTGTGCTACTCTACACCAGCGGCACCACACGCAACCCTGTCAACGCCATCCCAACAGAAACTGCTGCGCTTTATCTGCTTCTGGGAGCCGCCGCCGGCTTCACATTCCCCCAGTTTGCACTCAGCCGACGGGTTCGCAAACGCCAAGAGGAAATCCTCGCGGCCATGCCTTATGCGTTGGACCTTCTCACCATCACCGTCGAGGCCGGCTTGGGATTTGACGCTGCGCTTTCGTACGCAATGCGCAAGATGAAGGGCCCGCTGATGGAAGAGTTCGCGAAGACCCTCAACGAAATCCGCCTCGGCAAACCCCGTCTCGAAGCCCTCGAAGACCTCGCCTCGCGCACAGGAGTCGAAGACCTGAAGGTTTTCATGACGGCCATTGTCCACGCCAGCCGCCTAGGCTCCAGCATCACCAACACCCTGCGTGTCCAAGCTGACGCCCTGCGCACGCGCCGCCGTCAACGCGCTCAGGAAATGGCGATGAAGGCGCCTGTGAAAATGACCTTCCCGTTGGTCTTTTTGATTTTTCCCGCCCTGTTCGCAGTCGTTCTTGGACCCGGCTTTCTGAGCATCCTGAACCTCTTCCGCTGAGAAACGCGGCATGACCGTCATCAACGTCACGAGGAATACTCTGCTCGCTGACCGTTGTCAGTTCGCTAATTCATTTTGGAGCCGGCTTATCGGATTGCTCGGCCGCAAAACCATCACAGAGGGTGAAGGCCTGTTGCTGGATCGCTGTCAAGCCATCCACACCAACGGCATGCGCTTCCCTCTTGATGTGTTGTCCCTCGACAAGGACCTTCGCATCCTGCGAACCATCGAGAATCTCCAACCGTTTCGTATCCGTATTCTCACGAATGCCGCCTTCGTCCTCGAACTGCCGACAGCAACGATCAACAGAACTCAGACGGTGGTTGGCGACAAGGTGGAATTTCGCGATGACTATCCCGCTACCCGGTAAGCTCCAGATTCCGTTTTCATCGCTTGCCAATCTACAAGGACATTGCTAGTTTACGGTTGCGGCTCAGACAGGTGGAGAGGTGGCCGAGTGGTTGAAGGCGGCGGTTTGCTAAACCGCTATACGGGATTAAAGCCTGTATCGAGGGTTCGAATCCCTCCCTCTCCGCCAGATTCGCTTACGGCTCGGTCATCATTTCTTGGGATTCTGTTGGAGGTTCAACGCCCCGTTGAACAATTCCGAAAACCCACCCATCGAAGCCGATATCTGCGGCGCCTTCTCAAGACAGAGCTGCACCAACTTCTGGCTCTGCGCGGGATTTCGCTGGCTCAATTCCGCCATTGCCATGATGACAGCAACATCGTTATTGATCGAATGCCGCACGGTTCGCAGATTCTGATAGAGTACCTCCAACTGCCTTCGCAACTGTTGGAGCTGCTGTTCGGCATCGAGTTGCGTTCCCACTTCCGATTCATTTGCGCTCGCGTCCATGACTTCCTCTCAGTGTTAGTTGTTCTACCAATATTTCACTTCAGAATTGATTCTAGCAAATGACATACCAAGAATCTCGCTTATTTTTCTAGGATTTAAGAATACCCTTGGTAAACTGTTTCATTCAACTCAATACCTGTTTCATACCGGCCATGTCCAAAGATGCCATCATTATCAACGGTGCTCGCCAGCATAACCTCAAGAACATCTCCCTGGCCCTGCCCCGCAACAAGCTGATCGTCATCACCGGCCTCAGTGGCTCCGGCAAATCCTCCCTCGCTTTTGACACCATCTATGCCGAAGGCCAGAGGAAATACGTCGAAAGCCTCTCCGCGTACGCCCGCCAGTTCCTCGAACAACTCCAGAAACCCGACGTTGACCACATCGAAGGTCTCTCCCCCGCCATCGCCATCGAACAACGCACCGCTGCCACCAACCCGCGTTCCACCATAGCCACCACCACCGAGATTCACGAGTACCTCCGCCTCCTTTACGCCAGCATCGGAAAACCCCATTGCCACCACTGCGGCAAACCAATTACCACACAAACCACCAGCCAGATCGTTGATCAAATTCTCGCTCTCGGCATCAACGCCCCACTCACGCTCCTCGCCCCGCTTGTCCGCAACCACAAGGGCGAATTCCGCGACGTCATCTCCCGCATCCGCAACGAAGGTTTCCTCCGTGCCCGCGTGGACGGCGACATCCTCGACATCACCGAACCCATCAAGCTCGACAAAAAACGTAACCACAACATCGAACTCGTCGTTGACCGCGTCGTCCTCTCCTCCAAAACCCGGCCACGCCTTGCCGACAGCGTCGAAACCACATTGAAATGGGGTGACGGCATTCTCCTCGCACTCTCTGCTGAGGGTAACGAACGCATCTTCAGCACCCTCAACGCCTGCCCCGACTGTGGCATCAGCTACGGAGAGTTTACTCCCCGTCACTTCTCCTTCAACTCACCTGAAGGCGCCTGCCGCACCTGTCTCGGCCTTGGCACCAAGCTCGTCTTCGACCCCGATCTCATCGTCCCCGACAAAACCAAATCCATCGCTGACGGCGCCATCACCGCATGGCGTCGCGGCGGACGGCGGCTCATCATCTACTACAAGATGCTCCTGCGCGGCCTCGCCAAGCATTACAAAGCCGACCTCGATGCTCCCTTCAAAGACCTCCCCGAACGCGTCCAGAAAGTCCTCCTCCACGGCAGCGCCGGCGACGAGATCGAATTCACCTACTGGCGCAAAGGCGCCTGGCGTAAGATGAGCAAACCCTTCGAGGGCGTCATTCCCAACCTCGAACGCCTCCACAACGAAACCTCCAGCGAGTTCACCAAGTCCCGCCTCGAACGCTTCATGGTTGGCATGCCCTGCCCCGATTGTCACGGTGCGCGACTCCGCCCCGAAAGCCTCGCCGTTACTGTCGCCGGCAAATCCATCACCGAACTTTCACGGCTCAGCATCACCACCGCCGCCGAATTCTTCGACTCACTCACCACTCACCACTCACCACTCACCACTCACGAGCTCCGTGTCTCCGACCAGATCACCCGCGAAATCCGCAACCGCCTCCGTTTCCTCCTCAACGTCGGCCTCGGCTATCTCACCCTTGACCGACAGAGCGACACCCTCAGCGGCGGTGAAGCCCAACGCATCCGACTCGCCACACAAGTCGGCGCGGGACTCGTCGGCGTCCTTTACGTTCTCGACGAACCGAGCATCGGCCTGCACCAACGCGACAACCATCGCCTCCTCGAAACCCTCAAGAACCTCCGCGACCTCGGCAACACCGTCCTCATCGTCGAGCACGACGAAGACACCATCCGCGCCGCCGACCACATTGTTGACCTCGGTCCCGGCGCCGGTGTCCACGGCGGCGAACTCATCGCCCAAGGTGTGCTCGCCGACATCCTCGCCACCCCGCGCAGCCTCACCGGCGCCTATCTCCGCGGCGAACTCAACATCCCGCTTCCCAAACAACGCCGCCGGCCCAACGCCGACTGGCTCACCATCCGTGGCGCCCGCGAGAACAACCTCAAGAACCTCAACGTCCGCATTCCACTCCGACTCTTCACCTGCGTCACCGGCGTCAGCGGCTCCGGCAAAAGCACCCTCGTTGATGACATCCTCCGCAAAGCACTCTTCCGAAAATTCTACCGGGCCAAAGACCGCCCCGGCGCGCACGATGCCATCCTCGGTGTGGATGAACTGGATAAGGTCATTGTCATAGATCAATCACCGATTGGCCGCACCCCGCGTTCCAATCCCGCTACCTACACCGGCGCGTTCGACCTCATCCGCAAACTCTTCGCCCAACTCCCCAACGCCAAAATCCGCGGCTACGATCCCGGCCGATTCAGCTTCAACACCAAGGGCGGCCGCTGCGAGGCCTGCAAAGGCGACGGCCTCATCAAAATCGAAATGCACTTCCTGCCCGATGTCTATGTCACCTGCGAACACTGCGCGGGACGGCGTTACAGTCGCGAGACCCAGGAGATCACCTACAAAGGCCGCAACATCGCCGATGTCCTCGACATGACCGTGGACGAAGCCGAGGAATTCTTCCGCGCCATCCCAAAGTTGAGAGATATTCTCCAGACACTCCAAGATGTCGGTCTCGGCTACATTCATCTCGGCCAGCAAGCCACCACGCTCAGTGGCGGCGAAGCCCAGCGCATCAAACTCGCCGGCGAACTTGCCCGCCGCGCCACCGGCCGCACGCTTTACATCCTCGATGAACCAACCACCGGCCTCCACTTCGCCGATGTCCAAAAACTACTCGACGTTCTCCTGAAACTCCGCGACGCCGGCAACACGCTTCTCGTCATCGAGCACAATCTCGACGTGGTCAAGTGTGCTGACTGGCTGATTGATCTCGGCCCCGAAGGCGGCGACGCTGGCGGCACGATTATCGCCCAAGGGACTCCCGAACAGGTTGCCGAAGTCGAGCAATCCTACACCGGCCAGTTCCTCCGGCGGATGTTACCGGCTGGCTGATCTTCCGTCGCTACCGGTAAACTTCGCGACGGTGACCAATGGCTGTAACTTGGACGGTTTCACTTTGATCGTCAATCAGGTAAAGCACGCGGTAATCACCAATCCGAATCCGATAGCCATCGTGACCATGCAACTTCTGGACACCGGGCGGGCGCGGGTTGTTGCTCCAGTTCGAGCAACTTGGTAACGATACGGCGATGCAGGGTTCCCGCCAAACAGGCGAGTTCCTTTTCGGCGGATCGCTTGAGAATAACCGTGTACGCCATGCAAGGCGGCTACTTGGTTTTTCGAGTGGCGAGATACTCGCGCAATGGCCGGCCCGACTCGTGGCGCCGCTGCTCGATGGTGGCGACATCCAGCAAGTCTTCACGGAACTCACGGTCGTGCAGCAAATGCTCGATCACGGCTTCCCGCTCGCCGGGTTTGAGCCGGCGAAAAGTCGCATACACAGTGTCGGCAGTCTCTCTCACGCTGTTGGCCATGTGCCGACCATACCGTCAACCATCGCCTCTGTCAAAGCACTTCAATCTCGCGCTGATTCTGATGTTCCGGTCTTCTTCCGGATGCACCAGAGGACATACCGGTAACCCCTCCGTTCTTTCCGTTGTCAGGACTCGACCTCGATGAGGCAGTTGATCGAGTTGCGCCAGAGCATGGCCACCGTGCTGGCCAAGTAAAGTTGTCGAGGCCACTCAGCTTTGTCCGTTATCAGGACTCGCCCCCGCGACCCTACTCATCGTACTGGCGGCATCACCTGCGGTGCGTTATCACTCGTTGGTGACTTCACGGTCAATACGTTATCAATCGTTCTATAGAACGTCTCATACTCTTTTCCGATATCGGTGTAGTACTTGGTGGACCAGCGCGTCTCGCGAAGAAGACGTAGTGCACGTTTAGGAATCTCATTGAAATTCATGTTAGCTGACTGCAGTGCAGTTTTGACGCTAGAACTTTCCGGCGCGATTCCACGCTTTAACGCATCAACGGCAGACTTTATATTCTTACAAACATTTACAATTTGAAGGCTCAATTCATTGTGATGGTAACGAGGACCGACTTGTTGAAGGGCGATCAGCGAATCGATTTCTTGCATATCGCCCACACTTTTCAATGTAAGACAATCTTCTAACAGAGTGTTGCAATCCTTCAACACAGCAGATTGCAGATACAGCTCTCGTGGGGAAATGGACACCCATCTGACTTGCGTTGACAAGTGCACGCCAAAACGCCGCACTTCAGTACATTCGATCCCAACGATGCCCTTTCTGACCCAGTTGGTAAAGACGGGATTCAGTAAATACGTGGCTACTCCCACAACTTCACGGTTCTCATTGAAGATCGGACTACCACTGTTACCTTCGATGATTTGGGCATCTATTTCCAAGGCGGTTGGGCCAACACCTCTGACCGCGCCATCCAACCGATCAATCACACCCGCACCTCCCCGATTCCCTAGAACGTGAATTTGGTTTCCTATCTGTGACATTTGACCCGCTAAGGACAATGACGATATAGTTTGATCTATCAACGGCAGCCGAGCCAAATCACGATCATTCGCCACTTCGATTGACCTTGCAAAAAGTTGCTTACCGTTGGGGAGCAGGAATTCACACTTCTGTGCACACTCTAAGATATGAACGTTAGTGATCAGATAATTGATGCCCCCCATTTTACAAACGAAACCGGTGCCCTGTCCTTTGTCTGTCTTGACCAAGGCGATTGCCGAACTTAGAGCGTTCACCGAGTCTTCTGGCTGCGCCATCGGTGCCGGAGGTGGTGGTGCCGGAACTGGTATCGGATCCGATGTGCTTTTTCCCCGATCAGCATACCTGTTGCCTTGTAGAGACTGCACCCGCACTGGCTGATGCATATTCAAGTTCGTATGTTGGGGAAAAGTTTCTTCTGCAGTAACCATGGCTTTTTCAGCCCCGTTGCGTATTGCCTCGGACCGTTCTCGCTTGTTTGCGACCGCTTCACTGTTCTCACGCTCCTGCGTGACGGAAGGTGAAGCTTGACGCTTTACTTTGGAAACCAAACGCTGCCCACCGGGTTGACGGCTATTGAAAGTCCTCCACAAGAACACTGTGATCAAAGCTATTACTACCAATCCTACTCCATGTTTTCCGATGACCCACAGTTGTTCAGCCATTTGCCAGAAGCCCCACCTCTTCTTCTCCCCATTGGCAAAACCGGATGTGGACGTGCTAGTCGATGTCGTTAGCTTCCGACCTGTCTTGAAATTCAAACCGCAATTTACACAGATGATGAAGTCTTTGGTTAACTTGGCTCCACAAGAGGGACACTGCTTGATTTCTTCTTCAGGCTGAATCGGTGGCTTTGGCTGCGAACGAGGGACACTCTCACACTGACTACACGTCGCCCCTTCAATCAAATCTTTCCCGACAACCAGCAGAGGTGTCTTGCACGCGACACAGTGAGCTTCCAGTGCAATCGGAGGAACTTTTATACTGGAATTACATGCGGGACAGGACACGTCACATCCCAAACCGCCTTTGTCTGTCGTCAGCCTCTTGCCGCACGCCTGACACAAGAATAAAACCTCTATCATACTCCACCATGCCTTCCTTCAGGAAAAAGCCTATATCTTCTCGGTGTCATGCAAGATAAATGTACTGGCGTTGCCCTTGCCCAGAGGATCACTTGCTGAACTGTTCTGTTAATGTTTTTCCGATCATTGTGGTTGTTAGCGAAGGTCTTTCATTCTGCATCACCCGCCCACCGTGATGCTTATTTCGTTGCTCCATTGGCCGACTTGCTGGTCGCCGACTCGATAGATGCTCGGCAATTCAATCAGGGAAGTGGTGGTCATTTTCGTTTTGTTATGCGCCGGCGACGGCGAGGCTGACGGGGTCGCTCCATTGGCCGACTTGCTCATCAGCAAGCCGATAGATGGCTTTGTATTTCCAGAGCGCACTCTGGCCGGCAACGGGCAACGGCGCGGTGTCGGTGT